>Ga0302319_10001792_pt1 | contig 47443 bp, 44 predicted proteins | sample Bog_T0_2_FD_203319 | JGI IMG/M metagenome (GOLD analysis project Ga0302319, IMG submission 203319) | Peat permafrost microbial communities from Stordalen Mire near Abisko, Sweden - Bog_T0_2 | ecosystem: Environmental > Terrestrial > Soil > Wetlands > Peat | place: Sweden: Abisko, Stordalen Mire... | reverse complement strand
TCAGGCCTATCCCCTGGAGGACGCCCGCGTCCGGCTGCGGACCCTCATGCCGCAGATGAAGGCCTGGCGGCCGCTCGCCGGAATCGCGCCGATGCCTGGGCGCGACGTGGGCGAGCCGAGTCGCGCGTCGTTCCTGGCCTCGACGCTTTCGGCCAGTCTTGAACTGGTCAAGGAAGGCGTGCTGGAAGCACGCCAGGCGGAGGCCTTCGCCGAGCTCTATCTGCGCTCGCGCCTGCGTCTGGAGGCGGAACTTTGAGCGAGGAAGCGTTGCAGCGATCGATCGAGGCCCTGTTGTTCGCGGCGGCGGAGCCCTTGAGCGTCGCCGATCTCGCGCGCCGCCTGCCAGAGGGCGCGGACGTGGAGGGCGCGATTGCGGCCCTGGGCGATCGCTATTCCGGGCGAGGCGTTGAACTGTCCTGCGTGGCGGGGCGCTGGCGTTTCCAGACCGCCGAGGATCTGGCCTATCTCATGACCGAGGAGCGCGAGGAGCCGCGTCGTCTGTCCAGGGCCGCTCAGGAAATTCTCGCCATCATCGCCTATCACCAGCCGGTCACCCGCGCCGAGATGGAGATGATCCGCGGGGTTCAGACCAGCCGCGGCTCGCTGGACGTGCTGCTGGAGTTGGGCTTGGTGCGCATGCGCGGCCGCCGCCGCACGCCGGGTCGGCCGGTCACCTTTGGCACCACCGACGCCTTTCTCGAGCACTTCGGCCTGCCCAGCCTGGCCGATCTGCCCGGCGCGGCGGACATGAAGGCCGCTGGTCTTTTGGACCTGAACGCGCCGGCTGGCTTCGCCGTGCCCGACCCCACGCGCCCCGTGGACGACGAAGACCCGCTAGAGCCGGGCGAGGAGACGGAATTCCATCAGGATTTCCTGGGCGAGGGCGAGTAAGGATACGGGCGAACGCAATTGCTGACGCGGTTCCTTGGCGGGGCGGCTTGCGATGGCCTATATTAGCGTGACAAACGACATTCGGCCGGCGCCGTAGAGCGCCGACAAGCGGAGTAGAAACCTCGATGGGTACGTTCGGACCAATCCACTGGCTGATCCTCGGCGTGGTCGCCCTTCTGCTGTTTGGCGGAAAGGGCAAGATTTCCGGCATCATGGGCGACGCGGCCAAGGGCATTCGCGCTTTCAAGGATGGCTTGAAGGGCGAAGATGAAGCGCCCAAGCCCGCCGCATCCCAGCCCCTGCCGCACGCGGAAGCCGAAAAGCAAGACGTCCAGCATTGAGGCGTCGGCCTCGGTGTTCTGCGTTCTATAACAATCCGAATCCGCCGGCGCCCGGTCGGCCCGGCCTGAGGTCTCATGCTGCCTGATCTGAGCGCAACCCACATCATGCTGCTTGTGGTGGTGGCCCTGGTCGTGGTCGGCCCCAAGGATCTGCCCGGCCTGCTGCGCAAGATCGGCCAGTTCATGGCCCGGCTGCGCGGCATGGCCAACGAGTTCCGCGCCAGCTTCGACGAGATGGCCCGCCAGTCCGAACTGGATGAGCTGCGCAAGGAGGTCGAGGCCATGCGCGCGGCGGCCGCCAAGCCGGTCAACGAGCTGAAGGATCACGTCTCCACCCTGATGGAGCAGTCCACGGTCAGCCTTGATCACGACGCGGCGGCTCAATCCGCGCCAACGGTCGCCGCCGACGCGGCGGAGCCCGAGTTGACGATCCTGCCGCCGCTTGAAAGCGCCAAGCCCAAGACGACAAAGCCCAAGACGGCCAAACCGCAGGCGGCCAAGTCCAAGCCCCCCAAGTCGGCGCCGAAAGCCAACGCGTCCGCCGCCAAGCGCTCGCCGGCAAAATCGGCGCCCAAGAAGGCCAAGCCTAAGGCCTCGCCGCCGACGGAGCCGGGCCAATGACCCATGATCCCGACGAATCCGAGATCGAGGCCTCGCGCGCTCCGCTAATGTCGCATCTGGTCGAACTGCGGCAGCGACTGATCTACAGCATGGCCGCCCTGGTCCTGGCCTTCTTCGTCTGCTTCTTCTTCTCCCAGAACATCTACGTGTTCCTGCTGCATCCCTTCGAGGTGGCCGGTGGACTGCTGGCCGAGCAGAAGGCCAACAGCGGCAAACACGGGCCTTTCGACATGCTCCTGACGCTGGTCGGCGTGTTGCCCATGCCCGCGGCGGGACCCCTGAAGATGGTGTTCACCGCGCCGCTGGAGTTCTTCTTCACCAAGGTCAAGCTGGCGGGCATCGCCGCCTTGGTCGTGGCTTTTCCGGTGATGGCCTGGCAACTTTATCGGTTCGTGGCGCCGGGGCTTTACAAGCGCGAGCGCTACGCCTTCCTGCCATTCCTCATCGCCTCGCCCTTCCTGTTCCTGCTGGGGGCGGCGTTGGTCTATTACATCATGCTGCCCTTCGTTCTGTGGTTCTCGCTGAACCAACAGATCGTCGGCGCGGGCAATGTGTCGGTGGAGCTGCTGCCCAAGGTGTCGGATTATCTGACACTCGTGACGACGCTGCTGCTGGCCTTCGGACTGTGCTTCCAGCTGCCGGTGGTGCTGGCTTTGCTGGGACTGGCCGAGCTGGTGACCTCCAAGATGCTGGCCGGGGGGCGGCGCTACGCCATCGTCGGCGTGTTCGCCCTGGCCGCGGTGGTCACCCCGCCCGACCCGATCAGCATGATCTCCTTGGCCATCCCCATCTGCCTGCTCTACGAGGTGTCGATCTGGTGCGTGCGCCTGATCGAGTTGAGGCGCGGCAAGGAAGAGGCGGCGCAGAGCTAAAACGGACTAGGCGTCCTTCCCCATCAAAGGGGGGAAGGGCAGGGATGGGGTGTTCGCGCCGCCGTGTAAGGCGGTGATGGAGGCGCGCCTCCTCCTGCGCCAAGTTTTCCGCGATGTGCATCATACCCCCACTCCCGGCCTCTCCCCCTCGAGGGGGAGAGGGGCTAGTGCTTCCTGACGACGCGCCTTAAAGGAAGCGGCTCTTTCTCCGTCCAGGCCAGCCGCCATGCACGACATCCGGGCCCTTCGCGCCGACCCCGCCGCCTATGACGCCGCCTGGGCGCTGCGTGGATTGCCGCCGCAAACGCCGGCGATCCTGGAGATCGACCGCAAACTACGCGCCGCCCAGACCGCGCTGCAGGAGGCGCAAGGCCGCCGCAATGAAGCCTCCAAGCTGATCGGCCAGGCCAAGGGTCGCAAGGACGAAGCCGAGGCCCAGCGCCTGATGGTCGAGGTCGAAGCGCTGAAGGGCGCCATGACGGCCCACGGCGAGGCGGAAAAATCCCTCGGCGCGGAGTTGGACGCCCTGCTCGCCGCACTGCCGAACCTGCCGGCCGATGACGTTCCGGTCGGCGAGGATGAGCACGGCAATGTGGAGCAGCGCCGCTGGGGTCATGCGCCGCTGATCGCCAATCCCAAGGATCACGTCGCGCTGGGCGAGGGAATGGGCCTGATGGATTTCGAGGCGGCGGCCCGCACCTCGGGCGCGCGTTTCGTGTTTCTCAAGGGCGAGTTGGCGCGGCTGGAGCGGGCGCTGGGCGCGTTCATGCTCGACATCCAGACCCGCGAGCACGCCTACCTGGAGGTCTCTCCGCCGCTGCTTGTGCGTGACGAGGCGGTGTTCGGCACCGGCCAACTGCCCAAGTTCGCCGAGGACCTGTTTCGCACCACCGACGGCCGCTGGCTGATCCCCACCGCCGAGGTGTCACTGACCAACTTGGTCCTGGGCCAGATCGTCGATGAGGCCGAGCTGCCCATGCGGCTCACGGCGCTGACGCCCTGTTTCCGCTCTGAGGCCGGCGCCTCGGGACGAGACACCCGCGGCATGATCCGCCAGCATCAGTTCTACAAGGTCGAGCTGGTGTCGATCACCGCCCCCGAGCAATCGCAGGCCGAGCACGAGCGTATGACCGAGTGCGCCGAAAAGGTGCTCAAGCGGCTGGAGCTGCCGTTCCGCACCATGCTGCTGTGCACCGGCGACATGGGCTTTGGCGCGCGCAAGACCTACGATCTCGAGGTTTGGATGCCGAGCCAGGGCGTCTATCGCGAGATTTCCTCCTGCTCCAACTGCGGCGACTTCCAGGCCCGGCGCATGGACGCCCGCTGCAAGACGGCGGGCGAGAAGGGGACACGCCATGTCCATACCCTGAACGGCTCCGGCCTGGCGGTGGGACGGACTCTGGTGGCCGTGCTGGAGAATTATCAGGACGAGGGCGGCCGCATCAGTATTCCCCAGGCCCTGCAGCCCTACATGGGCGGGCTGACGCATATCGGGGGCGGGACATGATCAAGGCTCGGACCCCTCCCCCTCGAGGGGGAGAGGAGCTTTAATGCGTATCCTGGTCACCAACGACGACGGTATCCATGCCGAGGGGCTGAGGGCGCTGGAGCGCATCGCGGCCCAGCTGAGCGACGACGTGTGGACCGTGGCGCCGGAGATGGAGCAGTCGGGCGCCAGCCGGGCCATGACCTTGACCGCGCCCCTGCGGGTGCGCCCGGTCAGCGAGCGGCGGTTTTCAGTGTTCGGCACGCCCACCGACTGCGTGATGCTGGCGTTTCAGGATCTGGTCCAGGGCGCCAAGCCGGACCTGGTGCTGTCCGGCGTCAACCGAGGCCAGAACCTGGGTGAGGACGTGACCGTCTCGGGCACGGTGGCCGGGGCCATGCAGGGGATGGCCCTGGGCTGCCCGTCCATCGCGCTCAGCCAGTCTCTCCGGGTGTTCCACGACAGCGAGCGGGCGCTCTACCACACGGCTGAAACCCATGCCCCGGGCATCATCCGCGCTCTGCTGAAGGCCGGCTGGCCCAAGGACGTGATCATCAACATCAACTTCCCGGACCTGGAGCCCGAACAGATCGAATCGGTGGAAGTCACCGCCCAGGGACGGCGCGAGATTCATGACGCACATGCCGAAAGGCGCACCGATCTGCGCGGGCGCGACTACTATTGGGTGGGCTTTCGCGGCTTTCAGGACGAATCTCCGGAGGGCACCGACCTTTACGCCGTGCGTCACGGGCGCATATCGGTTACGCCCCTGCATATCGACCTCACCCACCGTCCGACCCTGCACGCCCTGAAGGGGGTGCTGGGCGGCGCGCCTCCCAAGGCCTGAGACTGCAGCCCATGGCCCAGGACGAAGACTCGGCGGAAACGCGACTGGCGCGGCTGGTGCTCGGCCTGCGTTCCCAGGGCGTGACCGATTCCAAGGTGCTGTCGGCCATCGAGGCCACGCCCCGCGACATGTTCGTGCCGGATCTGTTCCGCGAGCGGTCCTTCGAGGACTCTGCCCTTCCCATCGCCTGCGGCCAGACCATCAGCCAGCCATTCATCGTCGGGTTGATGACCCAGGCGCTTCAGCTGGAGGCGCGTTCGCGGGTGCTGGAGATCGGCACGGGCTCCGGCTATCAGACGGCGGTGCTCGCCCGCTTGGCGCGATTTGTTTACAGCGTGGAACGCTATCGCACCCTGTTGGCGGAGGCCGAGGAGCGGATCAGGATCCTGGGCCTGGCCAATGTGTTCACCCGTTTCGGCGACGGCGGGGAGGGTTGGACCGAGCAGGCGCCGTTCGACCGCATTTTGGTCACAGCGGCGGCGCCAGGTGAACCTAAGACCCTGTTAGGACAACTGAAACCTAACGGGGTGCTTGTCGCCCCGATCGGGCGAGGCCCCGTGCAAACTCTGAAACGCTACGTCGGCGACGGCCAAGGCGGCTTCAAGGTCGAGGCCCTGTGCGATGTGCGATTCGTGCCCCTTCTGGACGGGGTGGCGCGGGAACTTTGACACGAGATCACGATGAATTTGGATGGATTTAATCCAGAATCATAAAACGTAATTGAGTCTGATAGTTAAGGCGGGATCCGCGAGAAAAGCCGGTGGTCACTTTTTCGCTTCCCGCTCTTGGCGCCACGCTCCGCGCCGCCGAAACTGACGGCGGGGCTGACGCGATTCCGGCGCTTGCCGTGGGAGCGACGATGAAGAACTTCAAGACCGCGGCCTTGACCGCCACAGCCCTGTGCGCCCTGCTCAGCGCGTGCGAAACGGCGACGCCGCAATACCCCACGACGATGCCCCCAGCGCCGGCGCAGCCGCCGCCGCCTCCTCCTCCGGCCCCTCCGCCGCCGCAGGACAATGCACCCCAGGCCGCTCCGACCAAGCCGGTGGAGGCTTCGCCCCTGGCCCCACCGCCGGGCGCCCAGCAGGCCCCCGCGCCGCGTGCCGAGGCGGCCTGCGTTCCACCGCCCCCGGCGCCGGTCCACATGGTCGCTCAGAAAGCGCCAGGGTCGGGCAAGGTGCACACGGACACGCCCGAACCGATCAAGGTGAAGAAGGGCGACACCCTGGTGGCTATTTCCCACCGGACCAAGATCTACGTGGCCGATCTGGCCGAGTTGAACGGGCTGAAAAAGCCCTATCGCCTGAAGCTGGGCTCGGAAATCAAGCTGCCCTCCACGCGCTATTACGAAGTCGAGAGCGGCGACACCCTTTACTCAGTCGCGCGGCGTTTCGGGCTGGAGCCCAAGGCCCTGGCGGAATTCAACAAATTCGACGCCGACAAAGGCGTCCGCCCAGGCCAGAAAATCGACTTGCCCGAGGACGCCAAGGACAAGGGCGTTCCCAAACCCACCATGGTCGCCGCTCCGCGTCCGCGCGTGACGCCTGATGCCGCGTGCAGCCCGCCGCCAGCTTACTACACGCCCGAGCCGGCCTATACTGCGCCTCCGCCGACGCCGGCGCCGACGCCGACGCGTGTCGTTCCGGTCGCCCCGACGACGCCCACGCCCGCAGCGCCCGCCGTCGCTCCGGCCAAGCCCGCGCCTTCGGCGGCGCCGGCCGTTTCAACCGAACCGTCCACGGGGCCCCTGGGCGATTCCGAGGTGGCGGCCGCCGGACGGGGCCTGTTCCAATGGCCGGTGCGCGGTGAACTGATCAACACCTTTGGCCAGAAGGGCGCGGTGCGCAGCGACGGCATAGACATCGGCGACACCCAAGGCGACAGCGTGCGTTCGGCCGCCGACGGCGAGGTGGTCTACGCCGGCAACGCCGTGCAGGGTTTCGGTAATCTGGTGCTGATCAAGCACGCCGGCGGCTGGGTGACGGCCTACGCCCATCTGGCGTCCATCGAGGTCAAGATGCGCCAGCAGGTCACCCAGGGCCAGGAGATCGGCCTGGTGGGCCAGACCGGCGGGGTGGACCGCCCGCAGCTGCATTTCGAAATCCGCTATGCGCCCACGCCCAAGGACAAAGCCCGCCCGATCGATCCGATGCTGGTCCTGCCGGTGAAGTGATCAGAGCGGCAGCGGCTTGCCGAGTTCCCCCGCCAGGTCGCGGATGAACTGCCAGGCTACGCGACCAGAACGCGAACCGCGCAGCTGGGACCACTGCAGGGCGCGTAATTCTAGATCCGGGGCCTCCAGGCCGAAGCGGCCGGCGTATGCGCGGATCGCGTCCAGATAGGCGATCTGGTCCATCGGCGGAAAGCCCAGCCACAGGCCGAAACGGTCGGAGACGGACACCTCCTCCTCCGCGTCCTCGGCGGCGGCGATCAGCCCCTTGCCCTCGTCATGGCCGCGCGGCATCAGATGGCGTCGGTTTGACGTGGCGACAAACAGCACATTGGCTGGCGGACCCTCGACGCCGCCCTCCAGGGCGGACTTGAGCGTCTTGGCCGCCGCCGCGCCATCCTCGAACGACAGATCGTCGCACAGCACCACGAAGCGTTCGGGCCGGCCGCGCAGGCGTGAGAACAGCTCGGGCAGGGCGCCGATTTGGTCGCGGTCCAGCTCGACCAGCCGCAGGAAAGGGTGATCCGCGGTCATGGCCATGAAGGCGGCCTTGGCCAGGGAGCTCTTGCCCGTGCCGCGCACGCCCCATAGCAGGGCGTGATTGCTGGGCAGACCGGCGGCGAAGCGGGAAAGGTTCTCGCTGAAACGTTGCTTCTGGCGCTCCACCCCGACCAGCATATCCACCGGCAGGGCGTAGTCGACTGCGGGAATGAACAGGTCGCGATCGGCCGCGTAGCGATAGAGGCGCGCGCCGGAAAACTCGGGCTCGGCGGGGCGCGCCGGGGCCAAGCGTTCGAGGGCCTCGACGATACGGCGGATCAGGGGTGTCAGGTCTTCGCTCATCCCCAAGCTCCTACCCAGAGCCGCAACGCATTGCAAAAGATCAGATCAACGCCTAGCTTCCGCCGACTTTAAACCAACCCCCAACGGAGACCGCATGTTCGGGACCCCGGCTTACGCCCAAACCGCCGCCGCCAACGCCTCGTCGGGCGGTCTCACCGACCTGCTCGCCGGGCCGCTGCCCATGCTGGCGGTCATGGGCGTCCTGTTTTATTTCCTTCTCCTGCGCCCGCAGCAGCAGCGCGTGAAGCAGCATCAGTCCATGGTCGCGGCGCTCAAGCGCGGCGATACGGTGGTGCTCAACAGCGGCGTCATCGGCAAGGTGACCAAGGTCGAGGACGCCGAACTGGGCGTGGAGATCGCCACGGGCGTGACCATCAAGGTGGTGCGCTCAATGGTGTCCGAAGTGCGCACGCGCGGCGAGCCCGTGATCGCCAACGACTCCAAGACCTCCTAAGACTCCGCCATGCTCGCACTGCCACGCTGGAAGGTCATTCTCTGCATCGTCGCGGTGCTTTTCGGCCTGGTGTTCACCGCGCCGAACCTGATCCCGCAACAGACGCTGGACTCGCTGCCCGGCTGGCTGCCCAAGGCCAAGCTGAATCTGGGCCTTGACCTGCAGGGCGGCTCCTATTTGCTGCTGGAAGTCGATACCGACGCCCTAAAGTCGGAAAAGCTCAACAACCTGCTTGAGGACACCCGCACCACACTGGCGGGCAAGTCGATCGCCACGACCGCCCTTGGCCTGTCCAACGGCGTGGTCACAGCGATCCTGGCCAATCCGGCGCAGGCCGACAGCGCCTTCCAAGCCCTAGCCACGCTCGGCCAGCTACAGCCCAATGGCGCGCGTGACGTGGTGGTGCGCAGCCAACCGGGCGGGGTGAACCTAGCCCTGTCCGATCAGGCCATGGCGCTGGAGTCGTCAAAGGCCGTCGACCAGTCCATCGAGATCATTCGCCGCCGCGTCGACGCGCTCGGCACGCGCGAGCCCAGCATCACCCGCCAGGGCGTCAATCGCATCGTGGTCGAGGCGCCGGGCGAGAGCGATCCGGAAAAGCTGAAGGCGGTGATCGGCCAGACGGCCAAGCTCACCTTCCAGATGGTCGACGAACAGGTCAGTCCGGAGGATCTCGCCGCCGGGCGCATACCGCCCGACGACATCGCCTTGCCGAGCCAGGAAGGCGGCGCGCCCCAGGTGGTCAAGCGGCGTTCGGTTGTGACGGGCGAGATGCTGACCGACGCCAGCCAGGGCTTTGACCAACAGTCCGGCCAGCCGGTGGTCAATTTCCGCTTCAACGGGGTCGGCACACGCCGCTTCGCTGAGGTGACGGCCGAGAACATCGGTAAGCGCTTCGCCATCGTGCTCGACAATAAAATTGTGTCCGCCCCCGTGATCCAGGGCGCCATTCCCGGCGGCTCGGGCCAGATCTCGGGCAATTTCACCCCCGACAGCGCCAATCAGCTGGCGATCGTGCTGCGCGCCGGCGCCTTGCCGGCCCCGCTGAAGGTGGAGGAGCAGCGCAGCGTGGGCGCCGAACTGGGCGCCGATGCGGTGCGCGCGGGCCAAATATCGGCCGTGCTCGGCTTCCTGGTGATCCTGGCCTTCATCGTGCTGGCCTATGGACTGCTGTTCGGCGGCGTTGCCGTGGCCGCCCTGACAGTCAATGGCCTATTGCTCATCGCGGCCATGTCCCTGACCCAGGCGACCCTGACCCTGCCGGGCGTGGCGGGCATGATCCTGTCCCTAGCCCTGGCAGTGGACGCCAGCGTGCTGATCTACGAACGGATCCGCGATGAGTCGCGCGCTGGCGCGGCGCCCATGCTGGCCGCCGACCACGGCTTTCGACGGGCCATGGTGTCGATCATGGACGCCAACGTCACGACCCTGATCGCCGGCGCCATCATGTTCCAGTTCGGCGCGGGTCCAGTGCGCGGTTTCGCCTGGTCCCTGTCCATCGGTGTGTTCACGTCGGTGTTCAGCGCCATCGTGGTCAGCCAGGTGCTGCTCGGGCTGTGGTTCAAACGCGCCAAGCCCAAGGCCCTGCCGATCATCGATCCGCAAGGGCGCCGACAAGGCTGGCCGCTGATCAAGTTCGTGCCGGCCCAGACCCATTTCAAGTTCACCCGCCTAGCGCCCATCGCGGCCGTGGTTTCGGGCGCGCTCGTGCTGGCCTCGGTGGGAAGCGTGGCCACGACGGGTCTGAATCTCGGCACGGACTTCGCCGGCGGCACAGTGATTGAGACAGCCACCTCCGGTCCCGCGCCGCTCGCCCAGCTACGCGCGGAACTGGGCCGCAGCGGAGTCAAAGACGCCCAAGTGCAGGGCTTCGGTTCGCCCAATGCCGCGCTGCTGCGCTTCAAGACGCCCGATGGCGCGGACGCCATGCAGGCGGCGAACACCGTCAAGACGGACCTCGCCAAGACCTTCCCCGGCATCCAGTTCACCCGGGTCGAGGTGGTCGGCCCCAAGGTGTCGAGCGAGCTTATGGCGTCTGGCGTGATGGCGCTGGCCTTGGCCATAGGGCTGATGCTCCTCTACATCTGGTTCCGCTTCCAGTTGCAGTTCGGCCTGGGCGCGGTGATCGCCATCTTCCACGATCTGATCTTGACCGTGGGGATGCTGTCGGCCTTGCACATCGAGTTTTCCATGACCTCGATCGCGGCCCTTCTGACCATCATCGGCTATTCGATGAACGAAAAGGTCATCACCTTCGACCGGCTGCGGGAAAACCTGCGCAAGTACAAGCGCACGCCCCTGCGCGAGATCATCGACCTGTCGGAAAACGAGCGGTTGTCGCGGACCCTAATCACCGGCTCGACGGCGTTGCTGGCCCTGGCCGGCATGCTCTTCATGGGCGGCCCGACCCTGTTCCCCCTCGTGTTCGCCATGGTGTTCGGCATCGTCGTCGGCACCTATTCCTCGATCTACGTCGCCTTGCCGATCATTCTGGTGTGGGGCGTCAAGCGCGGAGACGATGCGGAGACCGCGCCCGGCGCCGCGGCCGTCCCCCGGCCCTGACGACATGGCCGCCCTACGCCAGCCGCCTTCGCTCGACGCTTATGGCGGAGGCGGATTTCGCGTTTCCGGCCGGCGATGGGAAGGCTCCCTGCTGATACTGCGCGACGAGGTCTTGAGCTGGCCGCCCAGGTCCTTGGCCGACCTGACCCAGGAGCATCTGGGGTCGGTAATCGAACTGGGTCCGCGCGAGGTGGAGTTCGTACTGCTCGGCGTGGGCGTCAAGCCCGCGCCGCCGCCGCCGGCCGTGCGACAGGCCCTGCAGGCCGCGGGCATAGGATTGGAAGTGATGGACACGCCCACCGCGGCGCGAACCTATAACGTCCTTGCCGCCGAAGGCCGGCGTCTGGCCTGCGCCTTGATCGCCATTTAGGGCTTGCCGGAGCCATGCTCTGGCTGCACTTTGCCGCCGGTCCCGGTCTGGGAAGGGACTGAAAATCCTGCGAACGTATCCAAAAAGGGGCCAGCCATGTCCGCGTTACTTCTGAATTTCCGCAACACGATGATCCTGAGCGCCTTCCTGGCGCTTATCATGATCATAGGATTTGGCGTTCACGCCCCGGGCGGCTTTGACGAAATCTTCTGGCAAGCGGTTCTGCGCTGGGTCCACGTCCTGGCGGGAATCCTTTGGATCGGCCTTTTGTACTATTTCAACTTCGTGCAGATTCGGAAGATGCCGGACATCCCGGCCGAGCTGAAGCCGGCGGTGACCAAGTACATCGCACCTGAAGCCCTGTTCTGGTTCCGTTGGGCCGCACTGGTCACCGTCCTGGCCGGCCTGGCCATCGCCGGCATCCGCCACTACACCCTGCAGGCGCTGAGCTTGGGCTTTTTGGGCAACACCTCGGGCGCGGCGGTTGACGTGCACTACTCGCTGCTGGGCACAGGCATGTGGCTGGCCATCATCATGTTCCTCAATGTCTGGGGCATCATCTGGCCCAATCAGAAAATCGCCCTGGGGATCAAGGAAGCCGACGCAGACGCCAAGGCGAAGGCCGGCAAGATCGCCACACTTGCCAGCCGCACCAACACCCTGCTCTCGCTGCCCATGCTGGTGGCCATGACCATGAGCCAGACCATCTTCGGCTGAGGGTCTAGGCGGAAAATAGGAGGCCCGTCCGCGGGGGCGGGCCTTTTTTCTTGCGCCCTTTTTTCGGCGTTCTATGCCAAGGCCCATGCCGCACGCGCCCGCCTTGGATCTGGATCAGACCGTCCGCAAAGCCGATCCCGACCGCTGGCTGGCCAGCCGCTTCATCGAGAATGCCGAGGCCAGGGCCGATGTGATCGCGCTCTATGCTTTCGATCATGAGTTGGCGCGCGCGCCCCAGGTCGCGTCCGAGCCTCTGATGGCGGAGATTCGCTTGGCATGGTGGTCCGAGGCTCTGGATGACATGTTTGACGGCCGACCCGCGCGCGCTCATCCGGTCGCCGAGGGGCTGGCCATGGCCGTCCGCAAAGGCCGATTGGAACGGTCGGCGCTGGACCGCCTGATACGCGCACGCGAGCAGGACGCCCATCAAGCGCCGTTCACGGATGAGGGCGAACTTTTCGCCTATTTGGACGATGTCTGCGGCGCCCTGATGCAGTGCGCCGTGGCCCTGCTCGGCGGGCCTTCCGATCCCCTGGCCATACAGGCCGCGGGGCGCGCCTGGGGCCTCGCGACCGCGCGGCGCCTGATTACGCCTGGCCGGCTGCCACAGAGCTTGTCGTCCGAACGCATGCGGCGCCTGACGCGCCAGACCATGCGCTCCGCCCGCATGGCCCTGAAAGCCCTGCCCGTGCAGGCCTTCCCGGCCGTGGCCTACGGTTGCCTCGCGCCCGCCTACGCCAAGGGACGCACACCCGGTTTGTTGGAGAAACAGGTGCGGCTGGTCTGGGCGGTGCTCAGGGGCTCCCTGTGATCGGGATCACCGGAGGCTTGGATAAGACCGCGGAACCTGCTGGAATGCGGTGACCGGACGCCTGCTCGTGTGGCGTCGGATCGACGGATCAACCGTCGGCCTGATCCGGCGTGGTGCGATGGGAGGACGATATGAGGATTTTGCGAACTGCCTTGGGCGCGGGATTGGCGGCGCTGGTGTTCGCGGGCCCGGGTCTGGCCCAACCGCCTTCCGCGCAAAAGCCGGTCTGGCTCGGCGCCTGGGGCTATCCGCCGTCGCCCTCGCCGCCCGGGCGCCCCGATCCTATCGTGCCCCCGCCGCCCCCGCTGCTGAACGGCAAGCCTTACCCCGGCATGCCGCCGGAACTGCTGACCTCTCGGGTGCCCGCGGTGCCGAGCTTCCAGACGCCGGACCTGTCAAACGTGACCGTTCGCGAACTTGTGCGCGTCTCGGCCGCCGGCAAGCGCGTACGCATCCGGCTGTCAAACGAGGCCGGAGACACGCCGCTGGTCGTCGGCTCCGTCCACGTCGGCGAGGCCGGCGAGGATGGGGCGATCGTGGCGAGCGACAATCATGCGGTCACCTTCGGAGGCCGCACCAGCGTGATCGTGCCCTCCGGCGCGCCTCTGCTGAGCGATCCGGTCGATATGCCCGCGCGCGCGCTCGAGACCTTGATCGTCTCCGTTTATCTGCCGGGCTCCTCAGTGCCCCGGCTCGGCCACACCGCCTGGCAGTTCGTCAGCCCGGGCCCCGATGTCGGCGCCGCGCCGGCCCAGCCGGAGAAGCTCATTCGCCTGCCCGTGTTCGCCACCCGCGTTGACGTGGAGGCGACCGAGGCGCGCGCAACCGTCGTCGCTCTGGGCGACTCCATCACCGAGGGCGCCCTGTCCACCTCCAACGCCTTTCGAAGCTGGCCCGACCGCTTGGCCGAACGGCTGGCCGCCGCGCACAAGCCGTGGGCCGTGGTCAACGCGGGCATCGGCGGCAACCGGCTGCTGCACAACATCACCGGCCCCAGCGCGCTGTCACGCCTGGACCGCGACGTCTTGAGCGTGCCCGGCGTCAAGGCGATCATCCTGCTGGAAGGCATCAACGACATCCAGCGCACGGTGGACGCCGGCGCGGTCGCGCCCAATGACACAGCGGCCGCGGAGTCCGTCACCGCTGATGACATCATCTTCGCATACAAGCAGATCATCGCCCGGGCCCACGCCCAGGGCGTCCGCGTGATCGGCGCCACCCTGACCCCGTTCGAGGGCGCCGGCACCTATACGCCCGCCAAGGAAGCCATTCGAGAGGCGGTTAACCAATGGATCCGGACGACCGACCAGTTCGACGGGACGGTCGACTTTGAAGCCATCGTGCGCGATCCGGCCGATCCGAAGGCATTCCGCGAAGGCCTCACCGGGTTCGATCACCTTCACCCCACCGACGCCGGATACGCCGCCATGGCGGACGCGGTGAATCTGGATCTGATCAGCGGACGCTGACGGGCGTCGTTTCAGTCTCAGTGAACGTCTTCGGCAAACCAATCCCTGGTGGCCGAAGACAAAGCCGTCGGTTCCGGGGAATTAATCGGAAGCCCCGACGAAGAAGTGTTGCGTCAAAATGACGCCAACTCATCGACCATAATAAAGCAACGGCGATCGTTCCTTAAAGAGAAATTAGGACAATTATCCTAATACTGAACGCCAGTAGAGAATGCCTTTATACGAAAAATCGAATTTTGAATATTCGATCGATCGACGAGATTTCACCAAAATTAAATAATCATCAGCGTTGACGCGTTGATCGGGGTCCTGGGCCCCGTAATTTCTCAAATATATTCAGTATCGATAATCGAAGGGGAGTTGAGTGATGGGCCCGGCATGGAAGTTAAGGGGGCTACTGACGGTTGGTCTTGCCGGATTTCCCGGTGTCCTATTCGCGCAATCAACCGATCGCCCGCCTGCCGTTGCCGTGAGCGCTCCGATGGCGCAGCCGCAGAGCTCGGGCCTGACGGAAATCATCGTGACCGCCCAAAGGCGCAAGGAGCGGCTTCAGGATGTTCCCATCGCCGTTTCGAGCCTGTCCTCGACCGTCATGACGAACCAAAACGTTCATACCCTGATGGACATGACGGCGCGCGTTCCCAGCCTGGTGACCACGACCTCGGCCGGGTACGGCGGGGCGCCGCTGAGCATCCGCGGGATTGGCGGCGCCAATGGCGGCGGCGAATTCCTGTCCGATGAGCCGGTCGCCGTCTATATCGACGGCGTCTATGTCGCGCGGTTGAGCGTCGCCACGAGCGACCTGGTTGATCTCGACTCCATCGAAGTGCTTCGCGGACCGCAAGGATCCCTCTATGGGCGAAACGCAACGGCCGGCGCGGTCGTGCTGACGACCAAGCGTCCGACCGACGCCTTCGAGGGCCAGGTCCAGGCTGATGGCGACAGTCTGAAGGATGCCCGTGTCCAGGGCGTGGTGTCCGGTCCGATCATGGGCGACAAGGTGTTGGGGCGGCTTGCGGCCGCTTACGCCACGCTCGGGGGCTTCGGCGTCAATGTGTTGTCGGGCAAGCCCGTCAACGACGGTCGTGACTTTACACTGCGGGGGTCGCTGCGCCTGCTGCCGACCGATCGGCTGACCGTTGATCTCACCGCTGAAACCTTCGACCAGCATTTTCAGCCTGGCCTATTCCGCGTCGCTAAACTGACCGGCGGGCCGGCGGACAGTCCCTATATTCTGAGGCCCGACTTCCAATCGGCCCTGAGCGATAGCCAGTTCGAGGCCAGTGAAGAGGTCAACAACCACATCACGACCAATGCGGTGACGGTGATCGCGGATCTGCGCGAGGACGCCTTCACGCTGAACTCCACCGCGGGATACCGCACCTTCGACGTGGATGGGCTGGCGGATTCCGACAATGCGAGCCCGGCGGACCTTACCGGCTTTCCGGCGCTGCGCTCCTACAGCGACGCGCGGCTGCGCAACAGCCAGTTGAGCGAAGAGATCCGCGTCAGCTCGCCCTCGACCAGCACCCGTTTCACTTGGATGGCGGGGCTCTATTACATTCACGAGCAAAACGCGGTGGATCCCTTCGAGATCTACAACAACGCCGCCTATTTCAAGCTCGGAACCGACGCCACCTTCCGCGCTTTTCAGACCTCAAACGCGGCGGCCGCCTACGCGGACGTCGGCTATGAATTGGTCAAGGGCCTCACCTTCAGGCTCGGCGGCCGATACAACTATGATGAAAAGAGCTTCACCGACGCCCAGCAGGTGCTGACTCTCGCCGGCGGGTTTTCGCCGGCGCTGGGCAAGGCCGTGCCGGCCGGCTTCGCCGTGACCGCGCCGCCGACCTATGACGCCAATGCCGATTTCCACAACTTTTCTGGTCGGGCGGTGTTGGACTACAAAGTCAGTCGCAACCTGATGGTCTACGCCAGCTTCAGCCAAGGCTTTAAGTCCGGCGGGTTCAACGCCTTCGCCCTGGCGTCGGCCTTCCGGCCGGAGACGATCAACGCCTATGAGACCGGCGTGAAATCGGAGATGTGGGACCGCAGGCTGCGCGTCAACGCCGACATCTTCCAATACAACTACGACAATCTTCAGGTTCGCCTGCCGGTGCCCACGGGCGGGGTCAATATCCAAAACGCGGCGTCGGCCTTGGTGCGGGGCGCTGAATTTGAAACGACGGCGATACCGATTGAACACCTGCAGTTGGGCCTGAACGCCACCTATCTCGACGCCCACTTCACCAGCGGCCAACTTCCAGAAGTGCCGCCAAACGCCCTGTTCGCCTTTGGGGCCAACATCCCGCTTCAGACGGTCAACATCGCCGGAAACACGCTTAGCCGCGCGCCAAAATGGCAGATCGGGCTGACCGCTGACTATGGAGTTCCCGTGCCGGGAGACGAAACGGTGACGGTTGGAATGTCCTACCGCTATCAGTCCAAGCAATACTTCCTGGAAACCGATCAGAGCGCGCCAACCTTCCAGTCCGGAGCCTGGTCCGAACTGGGCGCCCACGTCACTCTCGCCAAGGTCCATGACCGCTGGGGCGTCACGGCCTATGCGGAAAACATCTTGAACGAGCGGACGTTGACGCAAATTTCTCCGCTCAGCGCCTATCCGGAGGGCACGATGAACCCGCCTCGCCGGGTCGGCGTACGCATGGTGATGAACTTCTGAGAGGCAAATGGTCTATTCGGCGGCCTTCATGGGGCGATCCGACAGCCATGCCTCCAGGTCCTTCAACGCCCGCTCGCTCATCAGGCGCTTCTTGGCCCGGCCGCGTTCCTTCAGGGGCAGTTTGCCGCCGTCAGGCGCCCGGCGGGGCGCCTCCATCGGCGGGAGAAGCCCGTAATTGATGTTCATGGGCTGGAACCCGCGCGAGTCGCCGTCCAAGTGCCCGCCCGTGACGTGGCCGATCAAGGCGCCCAGCGCGGTGGTGGCCGGCGGGGCGTTCAGCGGCTGCCCTAGGCGCTCGGCGGCGGCGAAACGTCCGGCCAACAGACCCACAGCGGCGCTTTCCACATAGCCTTCCACCCCCGTCACCTGTCCGGCGAAGCGCAGGCGCGGCTGGCGTTTCAGGCGCAGGGATCCATCCAGCAACCTGGGAGAATTGATAAAGGTGTTGCGGTGCAGTCCGCCCAGGCGCGCGAACTCGGCGTGCTGCAAGCCCGGTATGCTGCGGAAAACCTCTACCTGGGCGGCGTGCTTCAGCTTGGTCTGGAATCCGACCATGTTGAACAGCGTGCCCAGCGCATTGTCTTGGCGCAGCTGGACGACGGCGTAGGCCTTGATAGTGGGACTGCGCGGATTGGTCAGACCCATCGGCTTCATGGGACCGTGACGCAGCGTTTCGGGTCCGCGCTCCGCCATGACCTCCACCGGCAGGCAGCCATCGAAGTAAGGGACATGCTCCCACTCGCGGAATTCTGACTTTGGTCCATCAATCAGGGCTTGGACGAAGGCTTCGTACTGGGCCTTCTCCATCGGACAGTTGATATAGGCCGCCGCGTCGCCGCCGGGGCCTTCCTTGTCGTAGCGCGACTGACGCCAGGCGATGTCCATGTCGATGCTGTCGCGGTGGACGATGGGGGCGATGGCGTCGAAGAAGGACAGGGCGCCTTCGCCGGTCAGGCCCAGCAGAGCGTCCGCCAGGGCCGGGGAGGTGAGAGGGCCGGTGGCCAGGATCACGCTGTCCCAGTCGGCGGGCGGCAGGCCGGCGATTTCCTCGCGGCGCACTTCAATCAGCGGATGCGCCTCAATCTGGGCGGTCACTCGGCCGGAAAATCCATGACGGTCCACCGCCAAAGCGCCGCCTGCCGGGACCTGGCTGACGTCGGCCGCCGCCATGATCAGAGAGCCGCAGGCGCGCATCTCCGCGTGCAGCAGGCCGACGGCGTTGTAGGCCCAGTCGTCGGAACGGAAGGAATTGGAGCACACCAGCTCGGCCAAGGCGTCGGTCTCATGCGCGGCCGTGGTCCGCACGGGGCGCATTTCGTGCAAGACAACAGGCGCGCCGGTCAGGGCGATCTGCCAGGCCGCCTCGCACCCGGCCAGGCCGCCGCCGACCACGTGAACAGGAGAAAAAGAAGCAGTTTTCATCGGGCTGCAATTATCACATGCAACAAAAATTCACGCATATGATGAACCACTTGGCGCGAGTCATCTTTACAAATGCGGTGGAGGAACAAACATCCACCAAGGCCGGGCTCAGGTTCGGCGGGGGATTCGATTAATGCCTGAGTTTTCGTTCACAGAAGCCGCGTTCGAAGGCTTCCGCTTCACGCGTGAACGGCCTGGCGCGGTGGCGGCGTGGGCGGCGGCGACCTTTGCCTTCAACCTCGCCACCGGCGTGCTCGGAGCCCTCGTTGGCGGCGACGCCCTTCGCGCGTTCCAAGCCATGGCAAAGGGCCCCGACCTCAGTCAGGTCCTGCACCTGCTCGTGCCCGCGGTGCCGGCCCTGGCGGTGACTATCCTGATGGAGCTGTTGGGGGCGTCCTTGGTGTACGCCTCGGCGCTTAGATCCTGCATCGGCATCGATCGGAAGGTCACCTTCCGTCTTGGCGCGGACGAACGGCGGCTGTTCATGCTGCTGGTCGGCTATGGGGTGATCTATTGGATACTGACGGTGATTATCGGCATGATGTTCGGCTTGGCGGAGAACATAGCCGAAGCGCTTAGCCCGTCTGTGGCTAACTTCCTCGCCTTCCTCGCGCCCATCGCTCTGTTCTTCCTGCCGCTGATCGTGCTGGTTCGGCTGTCTTTGGCGCCGGTGATCGCGGTGGATCGCAAACGCATCAGCCTCAAGGAATCTTGGGTTTCCACCAATGGGCACTTCTGGCCCCTGGCCGGATCGCTCATCCTGTCGATCGGACTTTTCCTGGTGGTGGCCTTCGTCGCCCTGATGCTGGTGATGATTCTCACGGAACTGGCGTCCATCGGCACCCACGGCGCTATCGCGAAGCCCAGCGACCTGTTCAATCCGGAGGCGACCTTCGGGCCCGCGGTGGTGTTCGGCGAGGTGGTCACGGCCGTTTGCATCGGCCTGCTGCTGCCTGTGCTGCTGGGTCCATTGGTGCGCGCTTATCAGGCCTACGACGCGCCGGATCCGATCGGGACCCCAGCTCAGGCCTAACGGTCCGCGCCTGAAGGCCGCTTTACAGCCTGAGGTTTTTGTCCGCCAATCGCCCCAATAGCAGGCTCGGGAGGCGACAATGGCCAAGTTCTCACCGTCGGATGCCGCGTTTTCGGGATTTGCCTTGGTGAAAGAGCGGCCGGGGGCCGTTGCCGCCTGGGCCGTGGCCTTGCTGGTATTTAGCGCCGCCATTTGGGCTTTGATGATCGGCCTGGGCTTGCCAACAGCGATTCAGACGATTTGGCCGCAGGGACCAAACACACACGATCCCGCCGTTGCGAGAAAGGCGATCCAAACCCTCCTTCCCATCCAAGGGGGGCTGCTTCTTCTGGAACTGGTTTTCTACCCAATCCTGATCAGCGCCATCCTGCGCACTTTCCTCGATTCTCGCCGCAGGCCCTTTGGCGGACTTCGCCTCGGGGCGGACGAACTGCGCATGCTCTGGATGATAATCCGGATGTGTTTTGTGTTCTGGGTCATCGAGCTCATCTCGATCGTAGCTGCGGTGGTCGTCGGCGTTTTGATTGTGATTTTGCTGACCGCAGCACATTCGCCCGCGATACTGGCCTCCCTCGCTCACACCCTCGTCCTGCTGCTGGTGTTTGGCTGGCTGTTCTATGTGATGGTCCGCTTTTCGCTGGCCATTGTCGTTACCGCCGCTGAGAAGCGCAGGGGCCTTCGCCGCTCCTGGCTGCTGACCAAGGGTCATTTTTGGTCTCTTTTCGGCGCCTATATCCTGACGTTTTTCATCGTCATGGCGTGCGAGGCCGTCATTATGGCCGTGATGCTTGGGATCGTCGGCATGGGCCTCATCTTCACCCACGTCGGCCTGCTAGACGCCTTCAAAGCGCTGCTGAATCCCGGCTCCAATCCGACGATAGCCGCGCTTTTCCTGGTTGGGAACGTAGCCTTGGTCTGGTTCGGCGCGGCGCTGTTCGCCGTAATGTTCGGGCCTTCGGTCGCCGCCTATCGCGCCTTTTCCGCGTCCTCCAAATCCGATGCGGTCTAGGAGCGAACGCCAAGCTCGCCTACAAGCGGGGCTTACGGTCGAGACTCAAGGACAGACATGGCCTCTTTCGCCCCATGGGCCGCGGCGTTGGCGGGATTTCGGCTCGTGCGCGAGCGGCCGTTGGCGGTGTTGGCCTGGGCCGGTGTGATCTTCCTTGGCCGGCAGGTCTCCCAGATCCTGATCACCGTGATCAGCGGCAAGTTCATGCCCGCGCTCGATGCGGCGGTAAACGCCAAGACCATAGATCCCCAGGTCGTACTGCTGGCCTATCAGGCGGTTGCGCCGGGCTATGTGGCCGGGGGGCTCGTCCTGATGCCCTTCGGCGCAATCATGATCGCCGCCATCTACCGCGCCTATCTGCGGCCTGAGGAGAACCGGTGGTGCTTTCTGCGGCTGGGACGAGAGGAAGCCGCAGTGCTCGCTCTGATCCTTTGTCTGGACCTGATGGCCATGGGAGCCCTGGCGTTCGCCGGCGCGCTCATCGGGGCGCTGGCCAATCTCGCGGCCTCGACGGGCGATGCGACGGGCGCGTTGGTGGAACTCCTGGGGCTGGCTGGCGCGGTGTGCGCCTTGGTCTGGGGAGTTGTTCGCCTTGCGCTCGCATGGCCGTTGACGTTTCAGTCCGGGCGGCTGGTCCTTCTCCCATCATGGAAGCGCACACGTGGCCACGCTTGGCCGCTCCTGGCGGCCTTCGTCCTGGCCGAGGGGCTGATGGCGGTGGTGGCCATTCTGCTGTTTTCGGTGTGCCTGGGCCTGACCGGCGCCGCGATGGTCGCGTCGGGCGGAACCATGGAGCAGATCGGCGACGCCTTGAAGCCGCCGTCTGTCGTAGCCGATATATTTGCGCCGCTGCCGCTGGTTTTTTCGGCCTTCCAATCCTTATTGCTGGCCTTGGGCGCCGCGACCTTGGCGGGCGTCGCCGTCAGCGCCCACCACGGCCTCGACGTTCAGGCTTAAGCCTCTACGCCCGCTTCGCGGTGAGCGCCGCGACTCGTTCACGGCGTCTCTGCTCGTGGCGCTCTAGCACGGCGGCCAGATAACGCCCCGTCCAGCTGTCCGGCGACGCCGCCACCTGCTCGGGCGTGCCCGAGGCGACAATGCGTCCGCCGCCGTCTCCGCCTTCCGGTCCGAAGTCGAGGATCCAGTCGGCGGTCTTCACCACGTCGAGGTTATGCTCGATCACCACCATGGTGTTGCCCTGGTCGACCAACTCGTGCAGCACCTCCAGCAGCTTCTTGACGTCCTCGAAGTGAAGGCCGGTGGTCGGTTCGTCGAGGATATAGAGCGTTCGCCCGGTGGCCCGGCGCGACAGCTCCTTGGACAGCTTCACCCGCTGGGCCTCGCCGCCGGACAGGGTGGTGGCGGACTGGCCGAGCTTGACGTAGCCCAGACCCACCCGCTCCAGCGTGGCCATCTTGTCCCGGATCGCGGGCACGGCCTTGAAGAAGTCGTGCGCCTCCTCGACCGTCATATCCAGCACATCGGCGATGGACTTGCCCTTGAACAGGATCTCAAGGGTCTCGCGGTTGTAGCGGCGGCCCTTGCAGACGTCGCAGGTGACATAGACGTCCGGCAGGAAGTGCATCTCGATCTTGATCAGGCCGTCGCCCTGGCACGCCTCGCAGCGTCCGCCCTTGACGTTGAAGGAGAAGCGGCCGGGGCCGTAGCCGCGCACCTTGGCCTCCGGCAGGGCGGCGAACCAGTCGCGTATCGGCTGGAAGGCGCCGATGTAGGTCGCTGGATTGGAGCGCGGCGTGCGGCCGATGGGCGACTGATCGATGTCGATGCACTTGTCGAACTGGGTCAGGCCCTCGATCCGTTCGTGTGGGGCGGGCGCATCGGAGGCGTTGTTCAGACGCCGCGCGGCGGCCTTGTACAGGGTCTCGATGGTGAAGGTCGATTTGCCCCCGCCTGAGACGCCGGTCACACAAGTGAACACCCCAACCGGAATCTCGGCGGTGATGTTTTTCAGGTTGTTGCCGCGCGCGCCCTCGACGGTGATGACCTTCTTGCGGTTGATCGGCCGACGGTCGAGCGGCACCGCGATCTCGCGCGCGCCGGTCAGGTACTGGCCGGTGATGCTGGCGGGATTAGCCATGATGTCGGCCGGCAGGCCCTCGGCGACCACCGCCCCGCCGTGCACGCCGGCGGCCGGGCCCATGTCGATCACATGGTCGGCGGTGAGGATGGCTTCCTCGTCGTGTTCTACCACCAGCACCGAATTGCCCAGGTCGCGCAGGCCCTTCAGGCTGATCAGCAGGCGCGCATTGTCGCGCTGGTGCAGGCCGATGGATGGCTCGTCCAACACATAGAGCACGCCGGTCAGGCCCGAGCCGATCTGACTGGCCAGGCGGATGCGCTGGCTTTCCCCGCCCGAGAGCGAGCCTGAGCCGCGCGACAGGGTCAGATAGTCCAGACCCACGTCCACAAGGAAGCGCAGGCGGTCGTTGATCTCCTTCAGGATGCGCGCCGCGATCTCCATCTGCTTGTCGCTGAGCACCGCGCGCAGGCTCTCGAACCAGTCGCGCGCCTTGCGGATCGAAAGTAGCCCGGCCTCGCCAATAGACGAGCCGGCGATCTTCACCGCCAGGGCTTCCGGCTTGAGCCTCAGTCCGCCGCAAGCCTCGCACGGCGTGTCGGACTGATATCGGGCCATCTCCTCGCGAACCCAGGCGCTATCGGTTTCGCGCCAGCGCCGCTCCAGATTGGGCACCACCCCCTCGAAGGTCTTATTGACCTCATATTTGCGGGCGTTGTCGTCGTAGGTGAATTTGATCTTCTCGGATCCGGAGCCGAACAGGATCACTTGGCGCGCGTCCTCCGGCAGCTTGGACCAGGGCACGTCCATCGAAAATCCGTAGTGGCGAGCCAGGGCCTGCAGGGTCTGGGTGTAGAGCGGAGAGGGGCCTCGCGCCCACGGCGCGACCGCGCCCTTGTGCAGGGTCTTGTCCTTGTCCGGCACGACCAGATCGGCGTCGAACGCAAGTTTGGCGCCCAGGCCATCACATACAGGGCAGGCGCCGTGCGGGCTGTTGAAGGAAAACAGCCGCGGCTCGATTTCCGAGATGGTGAAGCCGGAGACCGGGCAGGCGAACTTTTCGGAAAACAGCAAGCGGCGCGGCTCAGCGCCTTCCTCCACGTCCGCCCATTCGGCCACGGCGATGCCGTCGGCTAGTCGCAGGGCGGTTTCTAGGCTGTCGGCCAGGCGCTGCTCCAGCCCCGGCTTGACCACGATGCGGTCCACCACCACGTCGATGTCGTGCTTGATCTGCTTCTCCAGCGGCGGGACGTCCTCGATGGAATAGAAGGTCCCGTCCACCTTGAGGCGCTGAAAGCCTTGCCGCTGAAGGTCAGCGATTTCCTTGCGGTACTCGCCTTTGCGCCCGCGAATGAGCGGGGCCAGCAGATAAAGCCGCGCGCCGTCCTCCAGCGCGGTGATCTTGTCGACCATCTGGCTGACGGTCTGGCTTTCGATGGGCAGGCCGGTGGCCGGCGAATAGGGCACGCCCACGCGCGCCCACAGAAGGCGCATGTAGTCGTGGATTTCGGTCACCGTGCCGACGGTGGAGCGCGGATTTTTAGACGTCGTTTTCTGTTCAATCGAAATGGCTGGGGACAGGCCCTCGATCAGATCCACGTCCGGCTTGCCCATCAACTCCAGGAACTGGCGGGCATAGGCCGACAGGCTCTCGACATAGCGGCGCTGGCCCTCGGCGTAGATGGTGTCGAAGGCCAGGGAGCTCTTGCCCGATCCGGACAGCCCGGTCAGCACCACCAGCTGTTCGCGGGGAATGTCCAGGCTGACATTCTTCAGATTATGCTCGCGCGCGCCGCGCACGCGGATGAAGCGGTGGGGATCGGACATTCAAAGGCTCGAAAAGCCCGCCAGGGAGGGGCGGGCGCAACCTTTCTATGTAGGCCTTAAAGCGCGGAGCGCAGCAAGAACATTATGAGAACTGTCGGCGGATGGGCCCAAGTGCGCCTAGAAGATCACCGCCGGTTTGCAATGCGCGCGTGGACATTAGGGCGCGATGGTGATCCATCGTTGGGCTTGGCGCTGGACGGAATGTGGGAGAGGCGGGGGGCGATGTCGCCGTATAGGACCCTGATGTGGGTTTGGGCCGCATGGGCCCTGAGTTGGTGCCTGGCCGCGCTGTGGGCCAACCCGACCCAGGCCAAGCCATCGTTGAGCGCTGAACTGCCCTATCGGGCCGTGACGCTGGCCGGGGCGGCGCTGCTGTTCGTTCCCCGCCTGCGAGGCCCCAGGCTGTGGATGACGCCAAATCCTGTTCAGTGGGGTCTGGTCGCCGCGGCCGCCGCGGGCTTCGCTTTCTGCTGGTGGGCCCGCATCCACCTCGGACGGTTATGGTCCGGCTCGGTCACCCGCAAGAACGAGCACCGCATTGTCGACACCGGCCCTTACGCCTTGGTGCGACACCCGATCTATACAGGCCTCATCCTCGCGGCGGCCGCGACGGCGGCGCTGAAGGGATCGGCCCGAGCCCTGGCCGGCTTGGCGTTGCTGATCCTGGGCTGCTGGATCAAGGCGCGCCTGGAAGAACGCTTCCTCAGCGCCGAACTGGGCGCTGAGTCCTATGACGCCTACCGACGGCGCACGGGGATGCTGTTCCCTCGGCTGTAGGCCTGTCGCGCTCCGGGTCAATCCGAACCAGAGTCTATTGGGCTGGAAACGCCCTCAAGCTCAGACTTCACCTGAGGGCAGCTCCAATCAAACAGCCGCGAGCGCGCGCTCGCCCGTTCGCACGCGCAGCGCGTCAAGCACTTCGAGAACGAAGATCTTGCCGTCACCGATTTTGCCGGTGTTGGCGGCCTTGGCGATGGCGTTGACGGTGGCTTCGAGATTGCGGTCGTCCGTCACGACTTCGATCTTCAGCTTCGGCACAAAGGCGACGCTGTATTCATTGCCACGGTAGATTTCGGTCTGGCCCCGCTGACGGCCATAGCCGCGGACTTCGCTCACGGTCATCCCTTCGATCCCAATGCCTGAAAGGGCTTCACGGATGGCGTCGAGGGCGAATGGTTTGGTGATCGCCATAACAAGCTTCATGTGTTTCCTCCGGTTCTATTTCGCATTGCGCGTCATTGCTTTTAGCCAACCGCCCATATGCAGCAAAGCATATGAATTCAGCTTGCTGAGAATGACCGCATCGGCGCCTTACACCCCGTCAGTCTAACGCACAATAGCGTTGTTTTTTGAATTTTTTGTTCGAATTTCCCGAAAAAATTGGAAAACTCGAGGAATTTCAGCACAAAGTGAGAAAAAATGGCGATAAAAATTCCAAAATTGGCCAAAATTTTCACCCAAATAAAAAAGCTTGGCTATGCTTCAATACCCGATTTCGGCATCCCCAGCAGGTCGCGAGATGACGCGCGGAAGCCCTCGCGCCCGCTCTGTAGCCCGGTGGAAAATGGGAAATCGCTCGGTCCCGCCGTCTGGCCGCGCACCAACAGACCTCAATGGTGTCGAGGTCGGGGTCGAAAGCCTATCTCGCCGTCCATGCCCAAATCGGACATTTGCCGTGCGGATCGATCAGGATTTCGAGGCGAGGTCAGGTCTGGAGGCCAGGAAGGCGGCGCGTTCCGCGTCGGTCAGGACCTTGCCGCTCTTTTGCCGGGACACCCTCGGCGTGGGCCGGGCGTAGGCGCCGGCCTGATCGGACGCCGGTTTCAGATCGGACAAGCGTTTGATCGGCGGCTTCATGGGTTTCCCTCGATCGGCTGAGCCGGGATCGAATCCACCCTAGTCCAGAAACGAGGGCGCGCACCATGGCCTTCGGACATGGGCGCCAGCGAGTCACGGCGCCGGGTTGGCGTTGAGCTGGCTGGCCATGTAAGGTCTCGGGGCAATCGGAAGCTCGGCCGGACGTCAAAGGGCCGGGTGCAAAACATAGGGGGGCGCATGCCCAGATCTGGTCTTATCGGCTGTTCCGTCGCGCTGGCCCTGTCGCTGGCGCCCTTGGCGAGTTTCGCCCAGACCGCCGCCGCGGCGATGAGCGCGCCGCCGGCCCGCGACTGGACCACCTGGGGCTACGACCAGGAGCGCACTGGGTGGAACCGGGGCGAGACCACCCTGGATAAGACCAATGTCGCCAAGCTGAAGCTTCTGTGGAGCACCCAGCTCAGCACCGTCCCCAACAACGAGGCCCTGTCGACCCTGACCGCGCCCCTGGTGGTTGAGGGCGTGAACGTGGCCGGCGCGCCAAAGACCCTCGTCTTCCTGCTGGGCGCGGACGACACACTCTTTGCTCTCGACGCCGACAGCGGCAAGATCGCCTGGCAGAAGACCTACCCCAACCCCGAGAAGCCCCAACATCCGGCTGACACCTCCTGCGCCAACGCCGCCCAGGACACCCCGGTGGTCGACAAGGCCAAGGGCCTGATCTTCTTCGTCGCGTCGGACGGCAAACTGCGCGCCGTGCATTTGGCCGATGGATCGGACGCCATGCGGCCCAAGCCCATGCTGGCGGCCTACGCCCGGGCCTGGAGCCTTAATCTGATCGACGACGTGATCTATGCGCCCAGCGGGAGGGGCTGCGGCAATCTCGATCCCCACTCGACCATGGCCACGGCCGCCGTGGCCGATGCGTTCAAGCCGGGCGGCGATATCGTGCTCCTAGAGCCGGCCTCGATCTCGGCCATGGATGTCCACGACCTGGCCAATCCCGTGCTGACTCGCTTCTATACGAGCGGCGGACGGCCCAACGGCGCCTGGGGGCGCGGGGGCGTGGTCAAGGCCGATCGCGGCGTGATCGTCCAGACGGCGGATGGCCCGGTCGACCCGGCCTCGGGCAACTACGGCCTCAGCTATATTAAGCTGGCGCCGAGGGTCACGCGCCTGCTGGATTCCTACACCCCGTCCAACTTCAAGCGCTTGAACACGTACGATCTGGACCTGGGCTCAGCCAGTTCCACCGCCTTCACCCTCGGCAAGCGCACAGTGGTGGCCGGCGCGGGCAAGGAGGGGGTCCTCTATGTGCTGGACGTAGACAATCTGGGCGGACTGGACCACTCGACGCCGCTCTACAAGTCGCCGTTGCTCGGCAATGACGCGGCGTCGGGCACCGAACCGGGGCAGGGCGTGTGGGGCGCCACGTCCACCTATCTGAGCCCCGAGGGCCAGCGCTTCGTCTACATTCCCATGCGCGGCCCGCCGTCCAAGGACGCGCCGGCCTTCCAAAACGCCAACGGTCCCGTGCCCCACGGGTCGATCATGGCCTTCGAGCTGACCGACGAGGGCGGCGCGGTGAAACTCAGCGCGGCGTGGACCTCGCCCGATCTGATCACGCCCGATCCGCCGGTCATCGCCAATGGCGTGGTCTACGCCGTGCAGACGGGCGATCAGCCCCTGCTGCAGCGCCCCGCCAAGGACGGGGTGAAGTTCGGCGTCAAGGGTCCGGAAGCGGACCTGTTCCGCGCCACGCCGATCGGCCCGATGGTGCTGTGGGCGCTGGACGCCGAGACCGGCAAGCTGCTCTACAACAGCGGCAAGCTGATCACCGGCTGGACGCACTTCAGCGAGCCGGTGGTGGCGATGGGCAAGGTGTTCGTGGAAACCCACGAGGGCCAGGTGTTCGCCTTCGGCCTGCCGCCCAAAAGCGCCAAGCCCTAACCCCGGCTCACGGCGCCGCGGCGGGGACTGGCCGGGGCACATGCAGGGTGATCACCGAGCAGCCGCCTTCGTCTGCGATCAGCTGGTGAGGCACGCCCTGGGGCACGAACCACATATCGCCCTTGGCGAATTTGCGGGACACGCCGCCTTGGATGGATTTGGCGCTGAGGTTGTGGGCGTTGGTGCGCTTTGGATCCACCAATTGGCCGCCGAGGACTTCCGTGCCCGTTCCTTCGACAGCGATGATCAGCTCGGCTTGGTTCTCGTGAATGGCGGCCTGACCCACTCCCTGATGGAATTCCACAGACGTTCCGTAGGGCGCCAGGGCAAAAATGCTCTCGATGGTGTTGGCCGCGCCCGGCTTGGCCTCCGCCTTGGCCTTGGCGATGATCGCGGCCACATCCGCGGAGGTGGCGAACGGCGCGGTCTCCGGCGTCTGCGCCCCGGCCGAGCCCGCCGCCAAAACCGCAATCGTCCCAGCCGTGATCCATAGTGCGCGCATGTCGTCCTCCCGGAATTTTGGCGCAGATTAAGGCCATCCCGCGCGGCCAGGTCAATGGGTGGAGAGGACTAGGCCCGGCGATTTAGGGCCATGGATGTTGCCGGCCGCAGGGTCTGCACCGCCTTGGGGCCATAGCCGGCGATCGCGCCGCGTTGGCGGGTAATCTCCTCGGCGATGGCGCGCACCAGCCCTTCAGTGATGGTTTTCGCGGCCTCGACGGCGCGCCCGTGGCGGGCTAGCACCGCGTCGAAAGCGCGGGTGGCGACGATCAGGCGCTGACGGAGGTCGTCGGGCGCCCCGGCCAGCAAGGCCGGCTGGGTCTGCACCCGCAGACTTTCGTGGCGATAAAGATTGGCCAGACGGCCGGTTTCGGCGGCGTTGAGCGCGGCGTCATGCGGGCGGCGGGCCTCGAACGCCTTGACCTGTTCGGCGATCAGGGCCGTGAGCCGCTCGGTCAAGATAATGAGCTGCGCCATGCGGGTGGCGGGGTCGGGGGCGTCGAGCGCCATGTCAGTTCAAACCTTGCAGCTTCAGCATTTCGGCCTGGACCGATTTGGCTAGGCCGACGCCGCGGCCCGCCGCGATCTGCTTGCCGACCGCGTCCATCATGATCGACTTGAACTGCTCGCCGCCCTCGCCGCCGCCCAGGTCGACGTCCTTGAACACCGACTGCAGCATGGTCGACAGGAAGGAAGCTTCGAACTTGCGCGATGTCTCCGTGATCTTGGCGCGGGCCGCGCTTTGCTGCGCCGGGGTCATGGCGGCGGCCGCGATCTGGGCGGGGGTGGGCGGCAGAACGGCAAAAGCGGTCATCACATCACCTGAATGTCGGCTTGCAGGGCGCCCGCCGCCTTGATGGTCTGCAGGATGGAAATCATGTCGCGCGGAGTCACGCCCAGGGCGTTGAGGCCGGCGACCAGGGCGGACAGCGAGGCCCCCTCCTTGATCATCAGCAGTTGCTTGCCCTTCTCCTCATCCACCGAAAGGGTCGATTTGGGCGTGACGGTGGTCTGACCGCCTTGGCTGAAGGGAAGGGGCTGGCTGACCTGAGGCGTCTCCTGGACGGAGATGGTGAGGTTGCCCTGGGCGATGGCCACGGTGGAGATGCGCACGTCCGAGCCCATGACGATCACACCCGACACTTCGTCGATCACCACCCGCGCCGGCGAATCCGGCTCAACGTCCATCTGTTCGACGGTGGTGATGAAGTTGACCATGTCCATTCCCGCCGGTGGATGAAGGGTCACGATCGTTGGGTTGTCCGAAGTGGCGCAGCCGGGGAAGCGACCGTTGACGACGTCGGCGATGCGGTGGGAGGTGGTGAAGTCCGGGTTCTTGAGGGTCAGGCGCAACTGACCCATGCTGGCCAGCTGGAAATTGACCTCGCGCTCGACCACCGCCCCTGCGGCAATACGTCCGGAAGTGGGTACGCCGCGGGTGATGGAGCTGCCGGACGCGCCTGAAGCGGACACCGAACCGGTCTGCACCGTGCCCTGCGCCACCGCATAGGCCTCGCCGTCGGCGCCCAGAAGCGGGGTGACCAGCAGGGTGCCGCCGAGAAGACTCTTGGCGTCGCCCAGGGCCGAGACCGTGGCGTCCACCGGCGAGCCAGTCGCGGCGAAGGGCGGCAGTTTGGCCGTGACCATCACCGCCGCCACGTTCTTGGTGTTCAAGGTCGCATCGCGGGTGTTGACGCCAAGACGCTCGAGCATGGCCGCCAGACTCTGGCGGGTGAAGGGCGAGTTGTTCAGCGTATCGCCGGTTCCGGCCAGGCCCACAACGATGCCGTATCCCACCAGCATGTTCTCGCGCACGCCCTCGAAGTCGACGATGTCCTTGATGCGCGACTTGGCCTGGGCGAGGGAGGGGCTAAGGCCGCAGGCGGCAAGAAACGCCGTCAGAATCAGAAGCCGCGGCCAAGTCAATCCACGCATAAACGATTCCGCTCAGGGTTATTCGGCGGAGCGACCGCCGATCAGATTGTTGACATGCGACGAACGTGCCAATTTGAAGTGTCAAAAAATACAATGAAAACAATGTATTGATCCTGCGTATCCGCGGACGGTGGGCGCGCCGGGCAAGAACTGCCGGGCATTAACCATACCGCAAGCTGCGCAATCGAAACTGAACTCAACGGCGCGGCGTGCGTGAGGCGCCGCCCGCTCGATTGGTCTAGGTGACGCCATGAAAATCAGTGGTCCGAATGGTGCAGGCTCCGTTGGCGCCGCCCGCCAGTCCCGGCCATCGGCCGGCGGCGCCTTCGCGCCGACCCCGATGGAGCAGGCGGGCTCGGCAGAGGAGGCGACGCGGCTGGAAAGCCTGGAGGGAGTCATAACCCTGTCGGCTCTGCTGGCTTTGCAGGGCGTGGATGATCCTCTGAGCAAGCGCAAACGCGCAGTGGGGCGCGCCGGGCGCATTCTTGATCTGCTGGACGAACTCAAGCTGGCCCTGATCGACGGCGAGGCGTCCTCGGCCATGCTCGATCGGCTGGTGGGCGCTGTTCGCGAGGAGCGGGCCGTCACGGAGGACCCGCGGCTGGACGCGGTGCTTGACCAGATCGAGACTCGCGCCGCGGTGGAATTGGCTAAACTGGGGCGTTCGCGTGCGGCCTAAACTAATACGCGACCTTGATTGAATGCCGTGCGCGATTTGCTATAAGCGCTGCGCTCGGCTAGATCGACAGGCATCAGAGCTAGAGGGCGTCAATGAAGGCGGCCAGGGTGCAAGTAGAAGTCACTAATTACCGTCCATCAGAGGACGAGCCGTTCATGAACGAGCGGCAGCTGGAGTATTTCAAGCAGAAATTGCTTGATTGGAAAGATGATATCCTCCGCGAATCACGTGAAACTCTGACTCATCTCCAGTCAGATACAGAAAATCATCCTGATATTGCTGATCGCGCCTCGTCGGAAACGGATCGGTCACTGGAGTTGCGCACGCGCGACCGCCAGCGAAAGCTCATTTCCAAGATCGATGAGGCGTTGCGCCGCCTTGAGGACGGCTCCTACGGCTATTGCGAGGAAACGGGCGAGCCCATCGGTCTGGCGCGATTGGAAGCGCGGCCGATCGCTACCTTGAGCCTGGAAGCCCAGGAACGCCACGAACGCCGCGAGCGCGTCCACCGGGACGACTAGTCGTCGGCTCTTCAGGTCAAGGGCGCGGCATCGGTCTGCGAATGCTCGGCGCGGCGGAGGAGTTCGCGTATCGCCGGCAGGATCAAGTCGGCGGTCTTGACCCAGGTGAAGGTGTCCAGAAACCACTCGGGCGTGAGGCCCTGGTCCACCGTGTGGGCGAATAATTCGAACAGGGGCGTCCAGTAGCCGCCGGGGTTCAAGAACACCACTGGCTTCGCGTGCAGGCCCAAGCGTCGCCAGGACAATAATTCAACCACCTCTTCCAGCGTGCCTACGCCACCCGGCAAAACCGCGAAGGCGTCGGATTGCTCGAACATGATCGCCTTGCGCTCGTGCATCGATGCGACGAAGACCGTCTCGACCGCGTCTAGGGCCATTTCAGTGCTTTGCAGGAAGGTCGGCATGACCCCCAGCACGCGTCCGCCGGCCGCGTGCGCCGCACGCGCGCACGCGCCCATCAGGCCGACGCCGCCGCCGCCATAGACGAGGCGCACGCCCGCGCGCGCCAGCTCGACGCCCAGCTGCTCCGCCCCGGTCAGAAAGACGGGATCCACCCCGTCTGAAGAGGCGCAGAATACGCACACGGAGTCAGGAGCCATGTTCGCTGCGCCTTGCGCCCTGTCTGGCTGAATCATTGCGTTATCCCCTTCGACGCCAAGGTCATGGCCGATTCGAATCAGCGCTCTCGGGCGATCTTTGCTCCAGCCATCTTGGCGCGTGGTGAATTTTTGCGCCTTTTGGCGCCAGCGTGGAGGCTATACGCACCCGAGCGGGGTGCGTAGGGTTGTGACCTTGGATCGACCGCCGATGCGGGATTGGAATTCAGTGCGTTCGCCGAAACCTTTCACCTTGGCCGTGGCCTGCGCCGTCCTTGTGTTGACCGCGGTCGGCTGCGGGCGGTCGGCGCCCTGGCCCCCCACGCCTGGGTCTGCACCGCAATCGCCGACAGATGCCAGCGACAATGGTTACCGTGAACCCCCGCAGGTGCGCCGGGCCGTGCGCGGACCGGGCGGTTCGGTTGTGCTTCTGTCCGGGCAGGCCCTGCCCGGAGCCATCGTGCGTCTGGCCTCGCCCAGCGGACAGCACCAGGAGGTCCAGGCGGACGCCTCTGGAGTCTGGAGCCTGACCGCGCCGCCAGGCGGGCCCGCCCTCTATGGCGTGTCGCAAGAGGCGGATGGCCGTCGCGATCAGGCGCAAGGCTATCTGGCCATCCTTCCGACCGGCGAGCCCGCGGCGGCGGTCTTGCGTTCCGGCGACGGCGCGGTGGTGCTCGCGCCGTCGAACGGAAAGCTGATGATCATGGCCGTCGACTTCGACGGCACGGGCGCCGCTGTTGTGTCAGGCCGGGCCGGGGCCAACGAGCCCCTCAAGGTGCTGGTTGACGGAACGGCGGCGGTCGACGGCGCGGCGGGCGCCGACGGGCGCTTTTTCCTGAGTTTGCCTAAGCCCCTGGCCCCGGGCCTGCGCGTGTTGCAGGTGCGCGGGCCCAGCGGCGGCGGAGAGGTCAGCGTTGATATCGGCCCTACGCCGCCGTTCGCCGGCGTGCTGCGCGCATCCCGGCGTGAAGCGGGATGGCGCCTAGATTGGACCACGCCGACTGGCGGAGTTCAGACGACGGAACTGTTCGCTCTGCAGGAGCCGGCCCATTGAACGGCCGGGGCGCCGGGCGGATGTCGAGCGACCGCACGAGGGAGACCCAGGCGGTCGGCAAGCCTAGTCTGGCGCGGGCGCTGGCCGAGCTGTGGGGCCTGATCATGCGTTCGGAGGCGCCGCAGCTTCGCCTGCGGACCGCCGCGGCCCTGGCGCTGACGTTGGCCGGCAAGGTCCTGGGCGTCTGGTCGCCGTTGTTGATTGGACAGGCCATCAGCCGGCTGTCACACGGCAAGGGTCCGGCGGTGGCGCTGGGACTCTCATTCACCGCCCTGGCGATCGGCTGGGCCCTGTTGCGCTTCCTGGCCGCGGCCGCGCCCCAGGCGCGGGACGCCATCTTCACCGTGGTGTCCCAGGCCGCGCAGCGGCGGGCCGCGACCGAGACCTTCGGCCATGCCCTGTCCCTGTCGATGGACTATCACCAGACCAAGCGCAGCGGAGCCCTGTCGCGCACCATCGACCGAGGCGCGCGCTCGATCGAATATCTGATCCGCACCCTCGCCTTCAACATGGCGCCGACCGTGTTCGAGCTCGTGTTGGCGGCGGCGGTTTTGCAGCACGTCTATGACTGGCGCTACGCGGCGGTGGTCGTGGTCACGGTCTTGGTCTACGGCGCCTTGACCTTCCTGGTGTCGGACTGGCGCATCGGCCACAGGCGCGCCCTGAATGAGGCGGATTCCGAGGCCTCTGGCCGGGCGGTGGACGCCCTGCTCAATTATGAAACGGTCAAGAGTTTCGGGGCGGAAACGCGAGCCGTGGCGGGCTATGACGAAGCCCTGTTGGCCTACGCCGAGGCGGCGGTGAAGGCCAACACCTCCCTGGTCATGCTCAATGTGGTGCAGGCCGCGATCATGAGCGTGGGTCTGGTCGCCATGGCGGTGATGGCCGGCATGGACGCCGTTGCGGGCAAGATCGAGGTCGGGGCGATCACCGCCGTGACCCTAATGATGATGAACATCTACGCCCCGTTGAACATCCTGGGATTCGCCTACCGCGAGATCCGCCAGTCGATCATCGACATGGAGGCCATGGTTGATCTGTGGCGGCAAAAGCCCGCGGTGGCCGATGCACCCCACGCCAGGCCCCTGCCGCCGGCCGACCCCCGCGGCGCCGAACTGGTGTTCGACCAGGTGGGCTTTCGCCATACCGCGCGCTCGCAGGGTTTGGTGGACGTGTCATTCCGCGCCGAGCCCGGATTGACGGTGGCCGTGGTGGGGCCATCCGGGGCCGGCAAGAGCACTCTGGTGCGTCTGGCCATGCGACTGATCGATCCTCAGGAGGGCGTGGTGCGGCTGGACGGTTGCGACCTGCGCGACCTGACCCAGGTCTCGCTCAGGAGCGCCGTGGCCCTGGTGCCGCAGGACGTGGCCCTGTTCAACGACACCATCCGCGTGAACGTCGGCTTTGGACGGCCGGGCGCCAACGATCAGGAGGTCTGGGCCGCCGTCGATGCGGCGGAATTGGGCGACTTCATTCGCGGACTGCCGGATGGCATCGACACCAAGGTCGGCGAGCGCGGCCTGAAGCTGTCGGGCGGCGAGCGGCAGCGGGTCGGCTTGGCGCGCGCCTTGATCGCCGATCCGCGCCTGCTGATCCTCGACGAAGCTACGAGCGCCCTGGATAGCCGCACCGAGGCGGCGATCCAGGCCACCCTGCGCCGTGCGCGCCAAGGCCGCACCACGCTCGTCGTGGCTCACCGCCTGTCCACCGTGGCGGACGCCGACCTGATCCTAGTGATCAAGAGCGGGCGTATCGTTGAACAGGGGGACCACGCGGCGCTGCTAGAACACGACGGCGAATACGCCGCCTTGTGGCGCCGGCAGACGCGGCGAAAAACCTGAGGCGCGCTTCAGCTGTCTCCAGCCGAAGCGCGTGGGTCTCGTTAGCGCCAGTAGCAAACCCGGTGATGGTGACGCCACGTGCATACTTGGTGATGGTGCGGGCGGGCTTGCGCGCTGCCGGCCAAGGACGCGATGGCGCTTGCGGCGATGAGCGCGGCGATGATCGTCTTCATGTTTCAACTCCCTAATGAGCCCAGTAAAGGCGTCATCAACAAGAACCCCTGATGATGAACCCTTGATGAATTTGGCCCGTGAGTCGGACGTCAGCCCACGCTCTCGGCGCTGTAGCGGGCGATTAGGCCGGTGCGAATGGCGTGGCGATAAACCAGGGTGAAGGTCGCTGCGGACAGGAGCAGATAGACGACCGCGAGCCCGCCGCCCATGGCCAGAAGACCGTACGGCGCGCCCTTGCCCGCCACCACCGACCTCATGCCTTCGAAGACATAGGAGGGCGCGAGGAAGCGGCTGACCGCCTGCATCCATCCCGGCAGGACCGACAGGGGGTAGAACACGCCCACGAAGGGCGAGAGCATGGAGGGGATGGGCCAGATCAGCCACTCGGAAGCTGGGCCCAGGCGCAGAACAATCGCCGCGCCGAAAACACCCAGCGCTATGCCTGACAGGAACAGCACCATGACAAAGGGTATCAGCGCCAGGCCGTAGGCGAAGAACGACAGGCCGAACACGCTGGTCGCCAGGACCAGCATCACCGCCAGGCCCACTAGGCTGGTGCACACGCCGGTGATCACCAGGCCGCACAGATATTCGGACACCTTGAGCGGGGTGGCGAAGAAATTCAGGAAATTGCGCGACCAGACGTCCTCGAAAAAGGCCGTGGTCACCCCCTGCATCACACGCGTTAGGAAGTCCCACAACAGAACGGCGCCGAGGATGGCGGGCACGAAGTTGAAGCGCGGTCCGGTCACGCTGTTCAGGTAGCGAGTGATGAAGCCCCAAAGCACGATATCGATGGCCACCCAGGCGACCATCGGCAGAATCCGCACCGGGCTGCCGCGATAGAGGTATATCTGCCGCATGACCACGGCCGCGATCCGCGTCGGGTTCATCGAGCCGCTTCCTCAAGCGAGTGCGCGGCCACGCTGACAAACAGATCCTCCAGCGTTTGCGCGCCGTGCTCGCGCACGAGCGCCTCCGGTTCGCCCTGCAGCACAATGTGGCCGCCGGCCAGAAACAGCACCCGGTCGCACGCCTCGGACACTTCGTACATGTTGTGGCTGGTCCACAGCACCGCGCCCTGCTCCGCATTGGCGAAATCGCGGATGCGGGCGCGCACCTCGCGCGCTGTCGACGGGTCGATGGATGCGGTGGGCTCGTCTAGCAGCAACAGCCGCGGCCGATTGAGCATGGCCTTCGCCAGGGTCACTCGGGTCTGTTCGCCCGAGGACAGCACGCCGCACTTGGCGCGGCGGAAACGCCGCAGATCATAGTCGTCCAGCAGGGTTTCGATGCGTTGTCCGAGCGCCTTGACCCCGTAGATCATGCCGAACACCCGCAAGTTCTGCTCCACCGTCAGATTGCCGGGCAATGGCGCGTAGACCGCTGCGAAATTGGTGTGCGACAAGGCCTGGCTGGGCTTTCTGTTCAGGTCCAGGCCGGCGATGGAAATGCGGCCGGCGGTCGGCTCCAGCACACCTAGCACCATGTTGATGATGGTGGTCTTGCCCGCGCCGTTGGGGCCGACCAGGCCGACAATCTCCCCAGGACGCACGTCGAAGGACACCTGGTGCACGGCCACGGTCGAGCCGTAAGATTTACAAAGGCCCTGGACGGATAGGACGGGGGCAGGGGCGGGTTCGGTCATCGCGCTCTTTTAGCCGAGCGGCTTCGGCGGGGAGAGGAAAATTCGCTTGGCGCCGATTTCGGCGGCAAACGAAAAGGGCGGCTCCATCACAGGAACCGCCCTCCGTACCCCTTCGAGTCATTTTCTTGTCAACGAATGGCCATTATTGGCTGCTATTCGTCTCGATACCCCGTGAGCCCATTCCCCTCACTCACGGCGCCTTGGCCCGGTGATGAGATCCCTCTCACCGGGCCACTCTTTCTTCAAACCGCTGTTCTCGCAAGCGCCTCATGGCCTTGTGTGGCGCAATCTGCGCATCTGTGGCGCCGACAGCACAGTCTTGGCGGCTGGGACCGTCTTGGCTTGCGTTGGGGATTTCGTCTATGGACAGCCGATGATCGAATTCTGGATTGCTGCGGCGCTTTTGTCCGCCCTCGGCGCCGCCCTTGTGCTTTACCGCGCCGCGCGTCTGGCCCGTCGTCCGACGGCCGACCCGACGGTTGACGTCTATCGCCGCCAGTTGAGCGAGATCGACGAACTGGCTGATCGCGGCCTGCTGGCCGACGCCGAGCGCAAGTTGGCGCGCGCGGAGGCGGCCCGACGTCTTCTGAGCGCGGCCGACGCGGCGCAGACGCAACCCGTCGCGCCTTCCGTCAGCAAGGCCGTTCGCCTGTGGGTGATCCTCGCCGCCGTCGCCGCACCCCTGGCGGCCGTTGGGGTCTACATGCTGCTGGGTTCACCCGGCGCGCCGGACCAGCCCTTCGCCGCCCGACTGAAGACTTGGCGAAGCGCGCCAGATCCCACCCAGCTGACCCCGCCCGAATTGGCCGCGGTGTTGAGCGAAGTGGTCAAGTCACGACCGGGCGATGTGGAAGGCCGCCTGCTTCTCGCGCGGGCGCAGGCTGCCGCCGGAGACCTGCCCTCGGCCACGCAGACTCTCAGATCGACCGCCCGCGTCGCGCCGAACAATGCCGACGTCTGGCAGATGCTGGGCGAGGCCCTGGTGGAGCAGGCCCAGGGCCAGGAAACGCCTGGGGCCGTGGACGCATTCCGCAAGGCGGTGGCGCTCAATCCGGAGGACGGCTCTGCCCATTATCATTTGGGCCGCGCCCAAATCATGAACGGCGACCTGAGTGGAGGTTTGGCCGAATGGCGCGCCCTGCAGGCGCATCTGCCATCCGGGGAAGCATCGCAAGCTCTTCAGGCTCAGATCGACGCCACGCAAAAGGCCGGCCGTCTCGTGGAGGCGCCGACGGGCCAGGCTCAGCAGCAGGACCAGGCGCCAGCCGCCGGTCCCTCCGACAGCCAGGTGCAGGCCGCCGAGCAGGCCCAGGCCGGGGCCGCGCCCGCCGACCGTCGCGCCTTCATTGAGTCGATGGTTGCGCAGATGGCGGCAAAGCTAAAGTCCGATCCGCACAATCTGCAGGGCTGGAGCCTCTTGATCCGCTCCTACGGCGTGCTGGGCGAGGCTGACAAGCAGGCCCAGGCCCAGGCCCAGGCGCGCGCGCTTTTCAAGGGCGACGCGGCCGCGCAGAAGGCCATTGACCAGGCGGCGAGCGGGGCGTCGGACGCCGCGCCCTGACCCCTTAAAGCCTTGAGGCGCTCGGTCAGTCGGCGAGGACGCCGCCGGCCCTGGCGTTGAAGGTGGCGATATAGTCCATTAGCGGCGGGTTGAAGCAGTCATAGGGCGGCAGTCCCAGCGCGCGCAGTCGGGCGCGCACGCCATCCATCTGTTGCGGGCGCACGCCCGATTCGATGATCGAGGACACGAAGGATGCGAATGTCGGGGCTGGCGCGCCCGGCTCGGCGAAGCGCTCGGGATGAATGATCGACAGGCCGGTGAAAGGGTGGGCGCGCCGTTCCACCGATCCGTGCATATGCACACCGCAGACCGCGCATGCGTGACGCTGGATCACTGCGTCCTCATCGACCACCGCCAACTTGTCGCCGTTCTCAATCGCGCGGACCTTGTCGGCGGGAACCATGGCTACGATCGAAAAGCGCGCGCCGATGGGCTTCCAGCACCGCGTGCAGCCGCACAGGCGGGAGTGGGCGAGGAGGCTGCTGATCTGGACCTTCACCGGGTGGGCCGCGCATTGGCAGTGCAGCACGCCCCCCTCGAACGCCTGCGAGCCCTCAACGAGGCCGCCTTCGACAAGAGGATGGATATTGACCTCTGACATCCGCAATCCAATCGACTTTCCGCGCGCCATCAGCCGCATTATAGCCCCGAACGGAATAACTTTCTTGCGCCAGGAGAACGACGGCGGACTGGCGACGGGCTCGATGAAAGCCGATGCGCGCGAACGCACGATCGTATCGCGATGTTCGGAAAGGATGGCTCCGCGGGTAGGATTCGAACCTACGACCAGCCGGTTAACAGCCGGCTGCTCTACCACTGAGCTACCGCGGATCAGCGCTCATCGAGCGGGGGCTATACGCTGGCCCGCGAGCGGGCGCAAGCCGCTGACCGCCCGCGGGCGCGCGCCCGCAAACCCGGTCGCCGGAACAAAAAAAGCCCGGCGAGACGCCGGGCTTAAAAGTCTGTGATGGTGGGTGTCTTCGCAGAAGACCTCGTTAACCTGCGCGCATGTCGTTAATCGCGGGTTAACAGGGTCGTCGCGGCGCGTGAAGTTATTGCGACCGAACCGCGCAGCGTGGCAAGGCCGATTCAACGCGAAAAGATTGGAGGCCTGGCCCGGAATCGAACCGGGGTGCACGGATTTGCAGTCCGCTGCGTAACCACTCCGCCACCAGGCCGGCAGCTCGAGGGGACAATCTGGCCCCAAGCGATGATCGGTGGCCTAACAGAAGGCGTGGCGGGCGGCAATCTCCGCGGGGATGCAAAAATCCTGCGCGTCGGCGCGGCGGGCGTGACCAGACGGTGGGTGGGCGATTGCCTGGGCGGGGAGGGGGTCCTATAAGCAAGCCGCCGACCCGAAAGGCCGATGAGTCCATGACATTCGATTTCCAAGCCGCTCGGCTGACCATGGTGGAAAGCCAGGTGCGCACCAGCGACGTAACCGATCTGGGCGTGCAGGACGCGATGCGCTTGGCCCCGCGCGAGGCCCTGTGCCCGCCGGACAAGGCGCACATCGCCTATGCGGACGCGGAGCTCGAATATGCGCCTGGCCGCTACCTCATGAGACCGCGCGAGATCGGCAAGCTGCTGCAGGCCATAAAGCCCCTCGCCGGGCAGAAAGCCCTGGCCATCGGGGCGCCCTATGCGGCCCAGGTGTTGGCGCTCATTGGCCTAGAGGTCGAGTCGGCCGAGCCAGACGCTCAGCTCAACTCCGGCGCCCGCTTCGATGTGATCGTGACTGAAGGCGCGGTGGCGGAAATCCCCTCGGCCTGGATCGCCGCCCTGGCCGAAGGGGGACGAATGGGCGTGGTGGTGCGGCGAGGACCGGTGGGCAAGGCGCGGCTTTATGCCTGCCGAGAGGGCCACGCCGTCTCGCGCGAGGTGTTTGACGCCACGCCGCCCTTCCTGCCCGGATTTGAGCCCAAGCCTCAATTCGCGTTCTGACCTTTCCGCCGCGCGCGCCCGGCGCGGACCCAAGCGTTCGACCCGCATTGCAGTATCGGCTTGCGGCGCATACCCTACCGCCGACTATCTGCGATTCACCGGACCGGGCGCCACCGAATGTCTGACCAGAACAGCCAAGAACCGACCATGGAAGAGATCCTGGCGTCTATCCGCCGGATCATCTCCGAGGACGAGGCCCCGGCCCCCGCGCCGGAAGCGCCCGCTGCGGTCCACGCTCCTGAGGCCGAACCTGAGCCTGAACCTGAACCGATCCACTTTGCCTCGGTTGAAGACGACGTCCTGGAACTGACCGATCGCCTGGAAGAGCCGGCGCCGTTTTTGGAGACACACGGGGACCTCGAGGTCTTTCCCGCCGCGGGACCCGCGCCTGCGCCGTCGCTCGAGCCGCTCCATGAGGAGACCCTTGTCAGCCATCCGGCCGCCGCCACGGCGGCTTCCGCCTTTGGCGCGCTGCAGCGTCAGGTCCTGATGCCGGCTGATGGGCGGTCGCTGGAGGACGTCACGCGCGAACTGCTGCGACCGCTGCTCAAGGCCTGGCTGGACGCGAACCTGCCCGCCATCGTCCAAGCCGCCGTGGAGGCGGAGGTCGAGCGGATTTCCCGCCAGCGCCGCTGAACCCCGCACTTATTGGCCGGATAGGCCAAAAATTGCCGCCAGGCCGCGCCATCCCTTGCTATAGCCGGGCTCCGCGAGCTTTCGCCTAGAGCGGGATGCGAAAAAGTGGAATCCGGTTTTTCGCGTAAATCCCGCTCTAAGATTTCAGAATCGATCACGTTTTATGATGGTGGATGGGTTCCATCCAACATCATCGTGATCTAGCCCCTTACAGTGATGCTGGAAAAGACCTTCGATCCCAAGACCGTTGAGCCGCGCCTTTATCAGCGCTGGGAATCCTCCGGCGTGTTCGCGCCCAAGGCCAGCGCCGAGACAAGCTTCAGCATTGTTATTCCGCCGCCCAACGTCACCGGTTCCCTGCACATCGGCCATGCGCTGAACAATACCTTGCAGGACGTGCTGACCCGCTATCACCGAATGCGCGGAGAAGCGGCCTTGTGGCTGCCCGGCACCGACCACGCTGGCATCGCCACCCAGATGGTGGTGGAGCGCCAGCTTGCCGCCGAGGGCAATGTCGGCCGGCGCGAGCTGGGCCGCGAGGCTTTCGTGCAGAAGGTCTGGCAGTGGAAAGGCGAGTCCGGCGGGACCATCGTGCGCCAACTGCGGCGCCTCGGCGCCTCCTGCGATTGGAGCCGTGAGCGCTTCACTTTGGACGACGGCCTGTCGGCCGCCGTGCGTAAGGTATTCGTGCAACTGCACAAAGAGGGGCTCATCTACCGCGACAAGCGCCTGGTGAACTGGGACCCCCAGTTTCAAAGCGCCATTTCCGACATCGAGGTCGAGCAGCGCGAGGTTGACGGCGCCTATTGGCATTTTGCCTATCCCCTCGCGGACGGTCCTGTGGACGGGATTTCCGAGATCGTGGTCGCCACCACGCGGCCAGAAACCATGCTGGGCGACACGGCAGTGGCCGTGCATCCGGACGACGAGCGGTACAAAGCCCTGGTCGGCAAGCAGGTGCGTCTGCCCATCGTCGGCCGCCTGATCCCCATCGTGGCGGACGCCTACGCCGACCCGGAAAAAGGCTCGGGCGCCGTCAAGATCACGCCGGCCCACGATTTCAACGACTACCAGGTGGGCAAGCGGCACAGCCTGCCGTTGGTCAACATCCTTGATCCGTTCGCCAAGTTAAATGACGATGTTCCCGAAGCCTATCGGGGCTTGGACCGTTTCGTCGCGCGCAAGAAGGTCGTCGCCGAGATGGAGGCGCTCGGGCTGCTGCGACAGATCGAGAAGACTCGTCATGTGGTGCCGCACGGCGACCGCTCCGGCGTGGTGATCGAGCCCTATCTGACCGACCAGTGGTATGTGGACGCCAAAACCCTGGCGCAGCCGGCGATCAAGGCGGTGGAAGACGGCTCCACGGTTTTCGAGCCCAAGGCCTGGGAGAAGACCTACTTCGAATGGCTCAGGAACATTGAGCCCTGGTGCATCTCGCGTCAGCTCTGGTGGGGGCATCGCATCCCCGCCTGGTACGGCCCCGATGGACACGTGTTCGTCGAGGAGACCGAGGCCGCCGCCATCGCCGCCGCGCGCGCGCGCTACGGCGACAATCGGCCTCTGATCCAGGACGAAGATGTGCTCGATACATGGTTCTCCTCGGCCCTGTGGCCCTTCTCCACGCTCGGGTGGCCCAGCGACAACGCGGACCTCAAGCGCTTCTACCCCACCAGCGTGCTGGTGACGGGCTTCGACATTATCTTCTTCTGGGTGGCCCGGATGATGATGATGGGCCTGCATTTCATGGGCGAGGTTCCCTTTCGCAAGGTTTTCATCAACGCCCTGGTCCGCGATGAGCGTGGGCAGAAGATGTCCAAGTCCAAGGGCAATGTTATGGACCCGCTCGGGCTGATCGACGCCTATGGCGCCGACGCCTTGCGTTTCACCTTGACCGCCATGTCGGGCCAGGCGCGCGACATTAAATTATCAGAACAGCGCATTGAAGGTTATCGTAATTTTGGCACCAAGTTGTGGAACGCGGCGCGCTTCTGCCAGATGAACGAATGCGTGTCAGACGCGCGGTTTGATCCGGGGTCGGTCAAGCTCACGGTCAATCGCTGGATCCGCGGCGAGACCGCCAAGATCATCGCCGAGGTGACCGCGGCGCTGGACGCCTGCGCCTTCGACGACGTCGCCAATGCGCTTTACCGCTTCATCTGGAACGTGTTCTGCGACTGGCATCTGGAGCTGGCCAAGCCGGTGCTCAACGGCGAGGACGAGGCGGCCAAGGCCGAGACTCGCGCCACGACCGCCTGGGTGCTCGATATCTGCCTGAAGCTGTTGCATCCGGTCATGCCGTTCCTGACCGAGGAGTTGTGGGACAAGCTGTCGGAGTTCGGGGCCAAGCGCTCGGGCATGCTGATCGCAGCGCCCTGGCCGACCGCTGATTCGGCTTGGCTCGACGAGACCGCCTCAGCCGAGATCGACCTGATCATCGCCGCCGTGACCGAGGGCCGCTCAGTGCGCGCGGAGCTGAATGTGCCGCCCTCGGCGCGCCCGCCACTCTATGTCACCGACTGCGAGCCCGGCCGACGAGTGATCTACGAGGCCAATGAGGCGGTGATCGCCTCGACCCTGCGCATCTCCGAACTGCGCTTCGCGCCGGCGCCGCCGGGCTCGATCCCCTTCGTGGTGGAGGGCGACGCCCTGGCCTTGCCGGTGGCCGAGTTCGTCGACCTGGAGGCGGAAAAGGCCCGGTTGACGAAGGCCATCGCCGAGCTGGAGGGGGACGCCGCGCGCACTCGCAAGAAGCTGGATAATCCGGACTTCGTGGCGCGCGCGCCCGAGGAGGTGGTGGAAGAGAACCGCGAACGGTTGGCGGAGGCGCTCGCAGCTCAGGCAAAGCTCGAGATCGCCCTGCGGCGTATCGAGACCTTGGGTTAGGCGCTAATGGCCCGCGAGCGTATCGACCGTTTGCTGGTCGATCGCGGCCTTTTCGAAAGCCGGACCAAGGCCCGTGAGGCGATCGAGGCGGGCGGGATCAGGGTCGGGGGCGCAGTGATCCTCAAGGCGTCGGACCGGGTCGACGCGGAGGCTGAAATCGTCTCCCAGCCGGCATATGGTTGGGTCGGGCGCGGCGCGCTCAAGCTGGCCTTTGCCCTTGAGGCATGGCCAGTCACGCCGAAAGGCAAGGTGGTGCTCGATGTCGGCGCTTCCACTGGGGGCTTCACCGAGGTCTGCCTGAATGGCGGCGCGCTGAGGGTGTTCGCTGTGGATGTGGGACACGGGCAGCTTCATCCGCGTATTGGATCAGATCCTCGTGTGGTCGAACTCGATGGCGTGGACGCGCGCGTCCTGGACCGCAGCTTGATCGATGAGGCCCCGTCCCTGATCGTTTGTGATGTCAGCTTCATTGGCCTGGAAAAGGCGCTCCCGGCGGCTATGGCCCTGGCCGCGCCGGGCGCGGACCTGATCGTCCTGGTCAAACCGCAGTTTCAACTGGGGCCTAACGCCGTGAGCAAGGGGGGAGTTGTCAGGGATGAAGCCGCCCGTCTGCGGGCCCTCGCGGGGGCGGGGGCTTTCGTCCAGGCGGCCGGATGGCAAGTTCAGGCGACCCTGCCCAGCCCCGTGATGGGCGGCGACGGCAATGTGGAATATCTGCTGTGGGCGCGAAAACTGGGGTAGCCCAAACGGAAAAAGCCGCCCGCGAGGCGGACGGCTTCCCCAGTTCGGTGCTCCGAGGGAGCACAATTACCAACGGTGACGGTGCCAGCCGTAATAACCGGGGCCATAGTAGAATCCGACGGGCGGCGGGCCGTAATAGGCCGGTGCATAATAATAGCCCGGCGGCGGAGGCGGCGGGGCCGGATAATAGGCGCCGGGAGGCGGCGCGCCGTAGTACCCCGGAGCGGGCGGGGGCGCACCCGAGCAGTCGGTCGCGCCGCGGGCGGCGGCCGAGCCCACGAGGGCGCCCACGACGCCGCCGATGATGGCGCCGCCGGTGCGTCCGCCGCCGCGGGCGAGGTTCGACCCAGCGGCCGCGCCGGCCGCGGCGCCCACCAGGCCGCCGCCGACATTGGCGCCGGCGCAGGGATCACCGTAGGCCTGGGCGGAGGCGACGCCCGGCGCGGCCGTCGCGGCCAGGGTCATGGCGGCCAGGGCGGCGCCGACGGCGGCCTTGGATACGATGGAGGATTTCAGCATGGACCTACTCCTTGAAAGGGTGAATGTCAGAAGGGCGACGGCCGGATGTCCTGGCCACCGCGCCCTTGGGCATGTACGGCGGCGACGCAAGAACCAGGGCGATGGCTAAGAACAATAAGGTTCGCATGGCTTGGTCTCCCCCGTCCGCGGCGGTGGCCTGAGCCATGACCGCGTCGATGATCCGAGATTGAACCTGTGACCCTGAACGAATGTTGAGCGGCCCGTTCATCTTCGTTCATGCGTCCTTAAGCCCGGGATAGCCTGTTGTTACGAAAGCTGCGCGGAGGAGACGGCGTGAACGACCAGGGAGCGCGGGGCGTGGAGGCCGAGGTCTTGCGCATGGGCGCTCAGGGCGACGGCGTCTGCCTGACCGAAAGTGGACAGACGGTGTTCGCGCCCTTCGCCCTGCCCGGAGAGCGGGTGCGCCTGAGCTTTTCAGGTGAACACCGCGGCGAGGTCGAGCAGGTGATTTCTCCCAGCGCCGCGCGCGTGGAGCCGCCCTGTCCGCATTTCGGCGCTTGTGGGGGCTGCGCGCTGCAGCATTGGGCGCCCGAGCCCTATCTGGCGTGGAAGCAGCAAGTGATAAGCGAGTCCCTCGCGCGGATAGGGCTCGAAGCGCCGTTTGCGCCGCCCTTTGCAGCGCCAGCCGGCTCGCGTCGCCGCGTGGCGCTACACGCGAGGCGCGGCGAGAAGGGGCAGGGCGCGCGGCTGGGCTACAAGGCCCGCCGGTCTTGGAGCCTGGTTGATGTCGAGGTCTGCCCGATCGCTGACCCCCGTATCGAGGCCGCCTTGCCGGCGCTACGCCGTCTGGCAGCGCCGTTCCTGGAGCATCCCAAGTCGGCGCCGACTCTGCACGTGACCGTCACCCAGACGGGTCTGGACGTGGATGTTACGGGCGTGGAGCGCCGCAGCGGGGGGCTTTCGGCGGATGCGCGCATGCGGGCCGCCGAGATCGCCGCCCAGTCCGACCTGGCGCGGGTGACCCTGGCGGGCGAGCTGGTCTACCAGGCGCGCCAGCCCATGGTGGCGCTCGGGCCGGCCGTGGCGGCCCTTCCGCCCGGCGGCTTTCTGCAGGCCTCGCCCGGGGCCGAGGCGGCCATGGCCGAGACAGCGCTGGAGGCCATGGCGGGCGCGGGTAGGATCGCGGACCTATTCTGCGGTTTGGGAACGTTCGCGTTTCGCCTCGCGACTGTCGCGCCCGTCCTGGCGGCTGACGCCGATGGGCGAGCGATTGATGCGCTGAAAAGGGGCGCGGGAACCGCGCCGGGCCTGAAGAGCATCGAAACGCAGACGCGCGATCTCTTCCGCCGCCCGGTCCTGGCCGAGGAGCTCAAGCGCATCGACGCCGTGCTGTTTGATCCGCCCCGGTCAGGCGCTGCCGACCAGGCCCGTCAGATCGCATTGTCGGGCGCGGCCGTGGCGGTGGGCGTGTCCTGCGACGCCGCCAGTTTCGCGAGGGACGCCCGCATCCTTTGCGACGGCGGCTTTGAACTGCGACAGGTCCGACTGATCGACCAGTTTCTCTGGTCGCCGCACGTGGAGCTTGTCGGGGTGTTCAGGCGCTAGATCTAGGCGCCCGAGCGACGGCGCTGGCCGTCTTCCTGCTCCAGCAGAGCCTCAATGATGTCCGCGCTGACCCGCGCGCCGTCCTCTGCCGCCACCGAGGGCGCGATCTGGGCGGCGCGAAGGCCGTATGAGGGATAGGACATCAATGCGTTAAGCTCGTCGGCGGCCCTGCGAGGACTGTAGGCGCCTGGCGCCAGGGTCCGGGCCACGCCCAGGCGGACCATGCGGGCGGCGTTGTCTGGCTGGTCGCCCATGTAGGGCACGATCAATTGGGGGCGGCCGGACTTTAGGGCCTGGGCGGTGGTGCCGACGCCGCCGTGATGGACGATGGCTTCGGCGCGCGGGAAAATCAGGGAATGGGGCACATACTGCGCCGCGTAAGCCCACTTGGGCAGATGCTCGCCATGGCGCAG
>Ga0302319_10001791_pt1 | contig 47444 bp, 47 predicted proteins | sample Bog_T0_2_FD_203319 | JGI IMG/M metagenome (GOLD analysis project Ga0302319, IMG submission 203319) | Peat permafrost microbial communities from Stordalen Mire near Abisko, Sweden - Bog_T0_2 | ecosystem: Environmental > Terrestrial > Soil > Wetlands > Peat | place: Sweden: Abisko, Stordalen Mire... | reverse complement strand
GCCCGAAGATGGTTCCGGCGGCGACAGAGACGGCGATGGCAAACGCCAGCACGCTCCAGCTTACGGATATGTCATTGAGGCGCGGCAGGCTTTCGGGAACAAATTGCAGCAGGAGTTTGCGGGCGCAAAAGAGAACCCCAAATCCGCTGATGCCGCCAAGTACGAAGAGCAGCAAACTCTCGGTGAGGAGCTGACGAATCAGGCGCGTTCTCGCGGCTCCCAATGCCTGGCGAACCGCCATCTCGCGTCCTCGCACGCTGGCGCGAGCAAGCAGCAGATTGGCGACGTTGACGCAACTGATCAGCAGCACCAGGCCCACCGCGCCGAACAGCAGAATGAGCGATTGGCGAACGTTGCCGACAAGAGTCTCGGCCAGGGAAGTGAGGTGGAAAGTCCATTCGGCCTGGGGCGGATAATCCGCCGGATATTGCCTTTTCAACGATGCAACCAGGGCATCGAGGCGCCCCTGCGCGGCCTGAGGCGAGAGACCAGGCTGAAGGCGCGCGATGGTGTCGAAGGGGAAACGTGTGCTGCGCATCGGCGGCGGGGCGGGGTCGCCGTAAAACCCGCACGCCGCCCACATATCGGTACTGCGCTCCTCGCTGGTTTGGCCCTGGTCGCGAAAGCTGGCGGGCATGACGCCGACGACATGATAGACATCGTTGTCCACGCGCACACTCTTGCCGAGAATGTGCGGGTCGGCGCCAAATGCGCGCTTCCAGAGCCCATCGCTGATGACGACTTCAGGGATGAAGCCGGGGGTTGCGTCGTGCGGATCCCAGGTGCGGCCCAACTGCGCGTCGACGCCGAGCACAGCGAAGTAGCTGGGTGAGACGGACTTTGAGGCGATGCTCTCGGGCTGGGTGCTGCCGGTGAGATTGTTGGTGCCGAAAAAGGCCAGGGACACATTTTGGAAGATTCCCGAGTTCTGAAGGTCTCTCAACTCAGGGATGGAGACGCCGACGTTGTGTGCGCCCACGCCGGGAAGGTTGGCTTCAATGCGCACAAGTTCGCCGGGGTTGGGGTAGGGCAAAGGATGCAGCAGGGTTGCGTCGATGACGCTGTAGATGGCGGTGGTGGCTCCGACGCCGAGGGCAATGGTGGCAATGGCAATCAGGGAAAATCCGGGAGATCTCAGAAGCATGCGAACCGCGAACCGCAGGTCTTGAAACAGATTCTCGACGAATGGAAGACTTTGCTCAGCGTGGTGGTATTCCCTTATCGCTTCGGGTGCGCCAAGCTTGAGCCTGGCCTGTCGCCGCGCCTCGGCAGGGGCCATGCCCGCGCTCAGATTCTCTTCGATCTGGAGCGCGAGATGTTCGGCAATCTCTTCCCGCAGGCGTTGGTCGGCGCTCCGCCCGGTTGCGAAGTTCGACAGGCGTATAAGAAAACGTCGCAGGAATTTCATACCGGATCCTCCGCCTTGACATTGAAAAAGCGCGTGATGATTGCCGCGGTTTGCTCCCAATCGCGGGTCTCGGCCCGCAGTTGTTTGCGGCCGGCTTCGCTAAGAACCTGTCTAAAAACTCGGATTTGCCCACCTCGAACCCGGCACAAACGCATCGTGCCCCATCCATTCGCGTTTTTTGCGAATGGGTGGGAGGCCACAAACCTCAACCGGCCACCCTTGAACTCGGTTTTTAGACAGGTTCTAAGGCGATAGAAACGCGTCCGGCGGTTGTTTTCCGATGCGCCCCATTGCGAAGAAATCGAGCCTTCATGCTCCAGCTTCAGCAGCAGGGGATAGAGCGTGCCCTGGTTGAGAGCCAGAATGTCTCCGCTGATCTGCTCGATGCGGCGGGCAATCCCGTAGCCGTGCTGCGGTCCCAGCACATCGAGGGTTTTGAGGACCATCAGCGCAAGCGTTCCTTGCAAAACGTCCGGCTTTTCTTTCATCGGGAGACCAACCTTTAGGTTTCCAACAGGAATAATGTCATGATTCCTGTTGGAAAGCAACACGAAATTTTGCGCGATCTTTCGACGTCAAGTCCAGAAGAGCTGTGAGGAAGCTGCAGGGAGACTGTCGATTGAGGACGGCGTAGTCGCGATTACCAATGAAAAGTCGGCATATGGAACGTCCGGCCATACGACGAATGCATGTTTTTCGCCCCCGCGAGGAACAGCGACTAGGACATTACTTTTACAACAGCCAATCGCCCCTGAAGGACGCCTTCTGAGGGATGCCTTCCCGTCCGCGTCCCACTTCTCTCCTGAATTCATGGACAGATTCAAAAAGATCTTGCTGGCTACCGTGTCCGCCTGAGCTGGGGAGTCGCAGAACACCTCAAACCGATCTTCGCCCCGCGACTTTGCAGATCGTTGCCGGGTTGAACCGCCCGCAGCCCCGGCTTTCTCTCCAAAAAAATGCCACTGCATCAACCAAACCCGGCAACAAGCAAGGGTCGTGCCGCCCAAGAGCCGCGCCTCTACCGCCCCGAAGGCAAAAAATCCACCGGTCCGCCAAAATCAGTGCAGATAATTACCCTCTGTTGGCGCACAATTGAATTCATGAGCACGAGGACGCGAAGGGGATCTGCAGATGCACCTTCCAGATATATCGGGAAGATCGATGCTGCCAACCCACCCCCCATCCACTACCACGGCGAAATAAAAAACAAACATCGCTTTTTGGGGTGTGATCCTGTGAGGACCAATCTAACCATCAGGAAATCAGCAGTTTAATCCAGCCGCTTCCGCAGTTTCACAGTGCAAAAAACGCCCAAATCCACTGCGGAACTGTGGGCCAAAGCTCAGCTCGGCTAACGCGGCCGAATTCCGATGACGCTCATCATCCGGCCCGCGTGCCCCTGCGAAGCGCGATGAGAGAAGAACAGTTCGCGATGGCAACTCGTGCATCCGCCGGTCGAGTGAATCGACCGCGCCTTGAGCCCGGCGGCCAGCAACTGGCGCCGATTGGCTTCAACCAGATCTACATGCAGGCTGGGACCGATGTTGGAATGGCCGGGAGCGCGCTGAGTTAGAAACAGCATGGGATACTTGATCCGCACCGGGTCAGTGGAGTAGACCTCGTGGAATAGCCCATCCGCATAGGCAAACTGGGATGTGAAGCTGGAGAGCACCTCGTCTCCGACGGCGTAGCAGCAGGCGCCGATGCCGGGACCGATGGCAGCGGTCAGGTCTTCCGGGCGGCAGCCGAACTCAAGCCGCATTCGACCCACGCCGGCCTCGACGATTCGCTTCACCGTCCCCCGCCACCCTGCGTGAAAAGCAGCCACCCCGCGTCGCTTGCGGTCAGCTACCAGGACGGGAATGCAATCCGCCGTCTGGATGCCAAGCAGCACGCCGGGCTCATCCGTCATCAGCCCGTCGCCCTTCCATGGCGCCTGCCTGCTCCCATCTTCTGTTCCGCTCAGCACCAGGACGCTGGAATGAATCTGCCGCAGCGTGATGAGGGGCGTGGCCGGTTCGCCGCTGACCGCCTCCACCAGCAGGCGCCGGTTTCGCTCCACGATTTCCCGATCGTCAGCGGACGTAAACCCAAGATTCAGCTCGCCCGGCGCGCCGTCCGCGCAATAGGCCCGGCTCAAGCCACCCTCGCGCGTGCTGAATCCGTGCCAGAGCCAAGGAATTCCCTGCCGCCCCGGCCTGTCCCAGGCGCGAATCTTGAGCAGAGGAACACCGTTCCGGTCGACTACGGGGACAGGAGCGGCCGTAACCAGCTCCTCTGTCGTCACTCGTCCTTGACGAACGCGCCGGGTCACGCCGACGGCCTTGCCGCGGACATTGCGCACCAGTCCTGCTTTCTGCAACAGCGCATCGATCTCCTGGATTTCCTTGGCTTGTGAATGACCTGATCGGTCGGACACCATATGATTCCCATTCTATTTTGGATTTGCCGCCGTGAAGGAGCAGGACTGCCCGACCGGTCCAGGCGACGCGTAACACCTGGTTACACCTTAGTGCGCACTTAAATGCGCATCCGTAACGTAAGTCTTTACCTTTGTGGAGATTCACCGCTCTCTGACATGCGAGGATATCAATAGGTTTCAAGGTCTCATAATGCTCCGCCCGATGTCGGGGGAGAATCGCATCAATGCCGCAAGACTACTGCAGGAGGAATCATGAAGAAATCTTTAATTGCATTGTTCACGTTGGCCACTGTCGTCGCCATCACCCCGGCCCTGCGTGCCGACTCGTTTAGCTACACCTTTACCGACGGTTCGCTTGTTGCCACCGGCACCCTGACGGGCAATCTGGTCAAAGCAGGAGAATTTGACATCACCGCCGGCACCATCACCATCTCCGGCTCGGCAATCGACGGAAGCGGGATCTTCGTTCCCGTCCAATCGAACGGCAATTTCTATACCGGTGGCGGAACCATCCTTACCTACACCCCGCTGCCGGACACCGACCTGTTTATCGGAACGGATCCGCAGATTGACAACAACGGGTCGTTCACCTTCGACATCACTTCGGGACCCGGCATCGGGGATGGGATCGCAATCTGGTCCAACAGTCCCGGCAACTACGGCGGTTTTGGCGGCAACTGGACGTTCAACGACTTCGGCGGCGGCGCCAGCTTTGACGCAATTCCGGAGAGCGTCGCCACCCCCGAGCCGTCTTCCTTCCTCCTGCTTGGTAGCGGCCTCCTAGGTCTGGCCTTTGTGGCATTCCGCAAAGCAAAACCGGCCCAGTGGATCCCCAGCCTCTAGGTTCCTTGTCCATCTCCAACCAGAAAATGACCCCCACAAGCATAGGGCCCGCCTTCCGGCGGGCCCGCTTGAGAGGCATTGAATGGAGGGGGTCCAGGGGGGATTATTGGGAGTCAGATCTGTTTGAAGGATCTGAATGTGAGCGGATACCTTCTTGGAAGGGTCGAATTTCGAGGAAGCCTCTGCTTGTTATATGAGTAGATGCAGAATTTCAAAAAAGGTTGCGTCCGCGGATTTCATCCGCAGGACGCGACAATTCTTTCCGCCGGAGTCGCCGAAAAAGTGAATTTTACCTTTCTGGCTCACCGCGTTAACAAAATGACAATCATGGACTTGTAAAGCCTAACCGGACTTGGCAATCTCTAAATTGTGCAGCGGTGGCATTACATTGCTTTGGCCGGATTGCTGGCATTGGGCACCGGGTATGTGGTCGCGCATCGGCAGCAGCTCGGGCTGACCGGTCAGCCTGCGACCGTGCAACCCGCGATTGGCGCCTACGACGCAAGAGACGCCAATATGCCCCATGCCCCCGCCATGCATTCGGCATACATCGAATGGCAGAAGGTCGATCGCGCCGCAGACGGCTTCAAGCTGGAGATGCCGACAGATATAAAAGAGATCCAGGTCCCGGCCTACAGCGAGACCGGTGAAACCGACAAAGTGAACATGATCTTCTCCAACCCCGATGCAGATACCGCCTATTCCGTAGCCTGGGAGGACAACCCGCCTGTGGCGCGGGTGAGTAAACAAGCACCCGGCCGCACCCTGGAATCTGCCCGCAACGGCGCTGTGGCCCGCACGCAGACCACGCTGGTGAATGAGTCCGCGACCAACACGCAGGGGTTTCCGGGGCGGGAGTTTGCGGCGCGGAACGCGGGCGGCGGCATCCTCAATTCGAGGCTGATTTACGCCGGCTCGCGCCTCTACATGCTCACTGCGGTGTTTCCCTCCGCGGGCGCCCGGCGCGACAAGGATGTGAGCCGGTTCTTCAACTCGTTCGTGATCACCGGGGCCCCTATGGGCGCGCAGAACTCCCAGAAGGCGGACTAGTCTCTCGCAATCATATCGATTATTTCGATTTCAGAAGGTCTTCCAGTCCTGCTCCACAGAATCTTCTAAAGTTCATTACCGGATTGCCGATAACCGGGAGATACGGGCACATTGCGAGATACGAGCGCATGGCTTGAATCGAGGTTGCTTGTGGCAGTTGCAGCTTTATCGACAGCGGGTTTCTCGCAGTTTATCTCCTCGTCGAGCAATGTTTCGGCGTCGCAGCAGGCCTTTCAATCGCTGCAGCAGAGCCTGGCTTCAGGGAATCTGACGGCCGCAGAAAGCGCGTTCAAAACCTACAGCCAGCTGAATCAGGCCCAGACCGCGACGAGCAGCGGTTCGGCATCGAGCGCTTCGGGCAGTTCGCAGCTTGCAACGGATATGGCGGCGCTGGGCAGCGCGCTTGGTTCCGGCGATTTGACCACGGCCCAATCCGCATTTGCCACGGTTCAAAACGACTTGAAGAGCACGCCATCGCAAGCCGTGGCCAGCGCGGAATCGGCGGTAGCGCAGACGGTCGCTTGGATGGACGACCTGCTTAGCCTTTCCAGCTCGAACAACTCCTCGGCGGCGCCGGTTGACCCCACGACCGCGATTCTGAACAGCGCCTATGGACAGAACTCTTCAGCGACCGGCGCCGACCCGACCACGAGCATTCTGGACAGCGCGTATGGCAGCAGCGCCGGAAGCACTGCAGGCGCCTCAAGCAGCCAAGGGGCAAGCGTGCCGCAAAGCACCGCGAACGCAGGCAACACCGGCAGCGGCGCAAGCGTCAACGTCTACGCCTGATTTGCACCTGCGGTCCATGCTGACGGGCTCGGCTCAGCGGGTGTATCCTCATCACCAACTATGAGCATCCGACTTTCGCACCTCCTCACATTGGCAACCCTCGTTTGCTTCTCCGCCGCCCTCACCGCACAAGAGCCAGCCAAGCCCAAACCGGAAGACACGGAGATCTGGACGCCCGTGCCAGCGGTCGTTACGCCAGGCGCGAGGTCCGACGCACCGCCATCCGACGCAATCATCCTGTTCGACGGCAAGAATGAAGACGAGTGGGTTTCGGCCCAGGACCACACGCCTGCACAGTGGGTAGTGGCCCGCGGCGTCTTCACGGTAAAGAAAGGATCGGGCGGTGGCAACATCGAGACCAAGCGCAAATTCAAGAATTACCAGCTTCACGTGGAGTACAGAATCCCCAAAAACATCACCGGCAGCGGCCAGGGGCGCGGCAACAGCGGCGTCTTTCTCGCTTCAACCGGGCCCGGCGACGATGGATACGAGCTGCAGGTGCTGGATGCCTACAACAATCCGACCTACGTGAACGGGCAGGGCGGCAGCATTTACAAGCAGAGCCCTCCGCTGGTGAATCCGGCGCGCAAGCCCGGCGAGTGGCAGACCTACGACGTGGTGTGGACCGCGCCCACGTTCAACGACGACGGCTCGCTGAAGACTCCTGCCTATGTAACGGTGCTGTTCAATGGAGTGCTGGTGCAGAATCACTTCCAACTGACGGGGCAAACGCTCTACATCGGCAAACCGTTCTACAAGAAGTACTCGATCGCGCCCATCAAGCTGCAGGCGCATGGCGACAAGAGCGAGCCAATGAGCTTCAGGAATATCTGGGTGCGGGAACTTAATTAGCACAGACTGCAGCGCCTCTCTTCAGGCTCAATGCGATGAAGGCCGGGCGCGTTTCTCAATCTGACTGGTAATCAGCCCGACGGGCAGAAAGCGAACCAGCCATGCGGTGATTGCGCCCGCGGCATAAGGAATGATCGTCCGCTTTCCCTGTGCGAGTGCTGCCACACCAAGCCTTGCTACGACCTCGGCCGATTGCTTGCCGCCGGGCATGAAGTTCTCCGACCGCGCAACCTCAAAGAACTCGCTCTCCGTCGGCCCTGGACATAGCGCCGTGACCTTCACGCCGAAGCGCGCTACTTCGGCAGCAAGTCCCAGCGCGAAGAAGCGGTCGAAGGCCTTCGTAGCCGCATAGGTGGTGAGATACGGCACCGGCTGAAAGCTGGCCGTGGAGGCGAGAATCATGATCCATCCGCGCCGCCGCTCCATCATGTGCGGAACGAAGAGCCGCACGAGCCGCACCATGGCCTCGCAGTTCACCCGCACCTGGCTCAGTTCCTGTTCGGCGGGGCTTTCGGCGAAGACGCCGAACTGGCCCAGGCCGGCATTGTTGATGAGAATGTCGACCGTGAGGCCTGCGCCGACTGTTGCGTCATAAATCTGCTGCGGAGCGGCTGGGTCGTTCAGGTCCGCAATCGCAATGAGGACCTCGGTTCCCTTCCCTTTCAGTTCGGCGGCGAAGGATTCGAGGCGCTCCTTGCGGCGGGCGGTGAGAATCAGCTTTGCTCCATGGGAGGCCAACTCCCGCGCGAGCGCCGCTCCGATTCCCGCGCTGGCTCCAGTGACCAGCGCCCATTTGCCGTTGAAGTCCTGCGTATTTTCCATGGATTCATTCTAGTGTCCTGTCTCACACGCCCATGACAAAACGGGGACCGTCACCCTGAAAACAGGAACTGCCATTCCGAAAATGGGGATTGTCATCCTGAGTGAACGGGGCCCCGAACGCATTTCAGTTCGGGGGTGGTGAACGAAGAATCTGCTTTTGTTCTTCATTAGAGACATTGAACCGGAACGCTATCTCTTCAACAGCTTGAACGCGTGCGTCCACTCATTGCGCAGGAAGCCGGGAATGCACCAAAGCATGCATAGCGGCTCAATGGCGCGCGCCGCCTCCACTCCCCCCATGTCAGCCGTCTCCCATCCGAATTGGTCCAGAATCTCGGCAACCTGCTTCTTGGCGGCTTCGCTGTTGCCGCAGATAAACATGGTGGGTTTGCCGCCAGGGAACGCAGGATTCACCATCGCGTTATTGCCTACCGAATTGAAGGCCTTGACGAAGTCGGCGTCGGGAAACTGCTTCTGCAACTGCTCCATGAGGGATTCGTCGTAAGTGGTAAAGAAGGACAGCACGCCGTTCACCGGCGGTGCGTCGGCAATCGGGTTGGTCGCATCCGCGATGGTCTTCCCCGCAAGGTTCTCGACTCCCGCCAGGCCAAGCGCCTCCGTTGCCGCCGTACCCTTGACGGCCAACACCAGAAACTCGCCAAATGCGGCAGCTTCAGCAAAGGTACCCGTCTTGCCGGCGGGATTCTTCGCTGCCCAATCCGCCAGCTTGTCCGGCGTCCTGCTGCCAAGTGCCACCTGGTGCCCATGCTTGAGGAATCCGCTTGCCAACACCGTGGCCACAACCCCGGATCCGAGAACTCCAATCTTCATGCGCGTCTCCTTCGCCTGAATGGCTACTTTGGCTTGGATGAGGCTCACGAGCAATCGATGCGGATTATCGAGGCTTGGCGGATTTGGACCTGGCCGGCGGTTTGCGGGTCGAGGAACTACTGCGCTTCTTGCCCGACTTGCGATTCTTCTCGACGCGCAGTTTCCAGGCCGTGTGGAGTGCGCCGGTGAGGGTGTCCTCGTCTGCTTCGGCGAGCCGGATATGCGTGATGCCCATCCTGCCCCAGCCTCCGTGAACGGGAACAAACAGATCGGGCCGCTCGGCGATGAAGGCCGCCTGCTGCTCGAGATCGATCATCAGGTTGCCGTAGCCTTCCTTCACTGAGGCAAGCGTCGCAAACATGCGGCCATCCACGCGGAAATCCGTGGCGCCCATGTGGGAGCCTTCTTCCGCGCCTTCAAAGCTGAGCGCGATGCGGCGAAAATCGGATGCGGTCATGGGAATTCTCCGCGAGAAACAGTATGAGGTGTCACAATGGCTGGAGTCGAGGAGATAGCCTCAGCGGTAGACTTCGCGCCGATTGCCAACGCGGACTACAAGGATGCAGACGAGTTTGTCTCCTATGCTGGCAATGATGCGATAGTCACCGACGCGGTATTTCCAGAGGTCACCGAGTTCGCTGCCCTTCAACGCATCGCCTATGCTGCGCGGGTCGTTCAAGTGCGCAACACGCTCAAAGAGAAACCGGTTGATTCTCCGCGCAACCTGCGGATCAAGCTTATCCAGGTCCTGCTCGGCCTTGCGGTCAAATTTAATCGACCATTCCATAGCGCTTCATCACTTCCTCCAGAGAAACGGTGGAACTACGGCCAGCACGAAGATCAGCCAGCCGCTGCTCCGCCAGATAAATGTCCTCAAGGTCGTCGAGATGTTCGAGGATGGCCTCGCGGACATAGAAACTCTTGGTGCGGCCGGTTTCCTTGGCCAGAGCGTCGAGACGTTTCTCGATCTCTTCTGGAAGACGGATTGCGAGCATAGCTTCCCTCCAATTCAAGCGCTATACAAGTATAGCTCGAATGGAAGAGCCAATCAACAGCTGTTTTTGCCTAAACGGCGAGCAGTTCCGCCTCAAATTCCTCGTTGAGCCAGCTGGAAAACGCGGAAAACCGCTCATCGCGGCCGAGGAAGTCGCGCACCATCTGACGGCCCGGCTTCGAGCCGCCCTGTTCCAGCACCGCTTTGCGGTAGCGGTCCCCGGCGTCGCAACCGAGCAGGTCGGCGGGATCGAACTGCGCGAAGAAATCCAGCGCGATCACTTTGTCGAATGCATAGGTGTAGTAGTTCGAGGAATAGCCGGTAAGGTGTCCGAAGCTCGCATACATGCGGTTGCCATCGACCCACGTCCAGGGCTGAAGGCTCTCGTAGAGGCATTTCGTGGTCGCGTCGAGGTTGAGGCCAGCGGGGTCCTGGTCGTGCAAGTCGAGCGAGAGCGTAGTGTAGTAAAGCTGCGAGCGCACCCAGTCGGCGCGGCCGAACGCCCCGGCAATCTTCATCTTTTGGATGGTTTCGGAGGGAAGCGTCTCTCCAGTCTCGTAGTGCTTGGCGAAGGCCTGGAGCAGCTTTTCATCGCGGAAGAATTCCTCGAGCATTTGCGAAGGAACTTCGATGAAGTCTCCCTCGGTGGCGAACCCGGAAAGCCCGGCCCACTCTGTCTGCCCGCCGAGAATGGCGTGCATCAGGTGGCCGAATTCATGGAAATACGTGACCACGTCGTTGTATTGCAGCAGGCCTGGGCCGTTTTCGTCGCCGCGCGGGAAGTTGCAGATGAGCGCAGCCTCTGGCAGCTCGCGGCCGCGAACGCCGGTGACGATTGGTGCGGCGGAAAACCACTTGTCCTTGCCCTCGCGAGGGTGCATATCGAGATAGAAACGGCCCACGCGCCGGCCGCCGTCGAAGACATCGAAGACTGCCACATCTGCATGCCAACCCGCCGAATCAGACCCGCGAAATTCGACCTTGAACAACCGCGCCGCCGTTTCAAGCACCCCAGCTTCAACCTGCGCGTAGGGGAAATAGGGGCGCACGGATTGCGAGTCGAAGTCGAAGGCGGAGCGCCGGAATTGCTCATACCAATAAGCCCGGCTGGTGATGTCAATGGCTTCGAGTTCCGGCTGGCGCGAGCGGGCGAAGCTCACGATCAGCTCGTGCTCGCGGCGCGCGCCGTCAAGGCTGGCCTCATCGAGCCTGGCCAGAAAGGTTCGGACGTTGGCGGCTGATTCCATCATCTGGTCGGCGGTGGCGAGGTCGGCCCAACTGCGGAAGCCGAGGACGGTGGCTATCTCCTGCCGCGTGGCCAGCAGGTCAAGCAGAATTTGCTGGTTGGCGGGGTAGGCGCGGGTGTTGTAGGCGAGAAACATGCGCTCGCGAAGGGCTGGGTTGGAAGCAAAGGTCATGACCGGCTGCATGTCCGGCTGGTCGGTGGAGATCGTGACCTGGCCCTCCGCATCGGGCTGGTGGCGGGCGAGATAATCGGCCGGCAGGCCATCGAGTTCTTCCTGCGTAGCCACGATCGTCTTGCCGCCTTCCTGGATGTTGCGGCTGAATCCAAGCGAGAGGCGCGTCGCCTTCTCGTGCAGCGCCTGCAAGTGGTCGCGCGTGGCTTGATCCTTGTCTACGCCGGCCAGGCGATAGCCGAGCAGGGTGCGTGCGACAAAATGTCTGGTCGCGGGGCTTGATCCTTGCAGATCGATGGCGGACAAAGCGTCGTAGACCTGACGGTTGAGGCTCAATGCACTCCCCGCCATGGAGACCCTCTGGGCTTCCTCCTGCGCCTGGTCACGAACCGCCTTGTCGGCGGCGACGGAGTTGAGCACACCGGCCTGCGCGCCCGCCAGGTTCAACTGCTCGATGGCTTCGTCGTAGAGACGCAATGAGTTCTCTGTAGTGCGTGGCCCTTCCACGGCCAGCAGGGCGGAAAGCGCGGCTTCGTGCGCGGTGAGACGGGCCGCGACCCAGGCAGAAAGAGCAGATGCGGAGCCTGAGCCACCCGCCTCCCAGGCGTGCAGGTCTTCCGTTGTGGCGTGAGGCGTGTGGATTTCGGCAGGCATCATGGGCAAACTCCTCTAAACTTCTAGGTTGCCATAACCGGGCGGGTCCGTGCTTTCTTCAGGCAACGCGGCGACCAGATTCCAAAGTTGCATCCAGCGGGCAAGCCATCTAAGATGCGTCAATCGATGCCCATTCTGCGCTCGGCTCCCAACCCGCCTGATTCCCTTCCCTCGCCTGTGCTTCCGCGCCTGCGTCCTGGCAAGCTCTGTGTGGCTATCCAGGCAGATTCGGTCGCGGAGCTGGTGGGGCGGGCGGCAGCGGCCCTGGCGGAAACCAGGTTCGTCGAGTTCCGGCTGGATTCGCTCGCCAAGCCCGCAGAAGCGCTGCAGGCATTGAAGGATTTTCTGGCCGCGCATCGGGACGTAACCGCGATCGCCACCTGCCGCCGCAAGCAGTTTGGCGGGCACTTCGCGCGGTCCTTGTCTGAGGAGTTGGAAGTGCTGTTGAAGGCGGCGGAAGCGGGCTGCCAGATTGTGGACCTGGAAGTGGAGTCGGCGGAAGAGGCCAAACCGGCGGTACTGGCTAGGTTCCGCGACGAGTTGCGGGCCGCGGGAGCGGCGTTGCTGGTCAGCTTTCACGACTTTACCCGGACCAAAGACCTCGAACATGCGGTGGAGCGCATTCAAGCCTTCGCGCCGGATTTCGTGAAGGTGGTTTCGACGGCAAAGTCGCTTGCAGACAATCTGGCCGTACTGAGGTTGATCGAGGAGCGGTCGCTCTCCGCTCAGGTTGTTGGCATCGCCATGGGAGAAGAAGGGCTGGTGAGCCGCGTGCTTGGCCCGCGAGCCGGCGCGGCGTTCACCTTTGCGTCCTTCTCCGACGGTGCCGAGACGGCGCCGGGCCAGGTGACTGCGCGCGTGCTGCGCGACCTCTATCGCGTGGAGCACCTTGACCGGGCAACGCGCATCTTCGGCGTAGCCGGCAACCCGATTGCCCACTCGCTTTCGCCGCTCATGCAGAACACCGCCTTCCGCAAAGAGAATGTGAACGCGGTTCTGCTGCCGCTGAAGGTGCGGGCGCTCAACGACCTGCTAACCCTGATGCGCAAACTGCCGCTGGCAGGACTGGCCGTGACCATGCCGCTCAAGCAGGAGATTCTGCCCCACCTGGCCAATCCGGTCGTCGGGAAGTCCCTCCCGCTGACCACCAGAATTGGCGCATGCAACACGCTGCGCGTCGGCGCTGACGGAAAGATCGTTGGCTTCAATACCGATGTTGACGGCGTGGTCAGGCCGCTTGAAAAGCGGCTCAGGCTGAAGGGCGCGCGCATTGCCGTGCTGGGCGCAGGCGGGGCAGCGCGGGCCGCTGTCTTTGGGCTTGTGGATCAGGGCGCGGAGGTCTTCATCGTCAACCGCACGCACGAAACAGCCATTGCCCTCGCCAGGGAGGCCAAGGCCAAAGCGCTCAAGCACGAACAGTTTGCAAAGGCCCATTTCGACGTGCTCATCAACTCGACTCCCTGCGGCATGGCCGGCTCGAAACAGGCGCTGCCCATCGCGGAAAAGGAATTAAACGCCGGCCTGGTCTTCGATATGGTCTACAACCCGCTGGAAACGCCGCTGATCAAGCTCGCCGCCTCGCGCGGCATTCCCGTAATCACCGGCCTGGAGATGTTTGTCCAGCAAGGAGCGCGCCAATTCGAGATCTGGACCGGCAAGCCCGCTCCGGAAGCGGAGATGCTGCGGGTGGTGGAACTCGAACTGCGGCGGCGGGGGTGATCGTTGCAGCGCGATCCCGCCCCCCGCTACTTTCGACTCTTCTTCCCCGCCTTGGCACCCTTCGTTGTCTCCCCTTCCAAATGCCCCACCGGAATCGGCCCCATATCCGGCCCGATGCGCTTGACCGATGTGTCCAGCATTTCGTAGCGCAGGGTGCGCTGGGCGACGGGGCGAGTGATTCCCGTGGCTGGGTCCACTCTGAGATTGTCGCTGCTGGCAATCTGGAAGCTGAAGGCCGGAACCGTGCCTTTAGGTGTCGATTCGGTGCCAACCTTGACCGGCAGGTAGCCCTGAATGGGATGAAGGCGGAAGGCCGTCTCGTAACGGTGGCGCTTCAGGCTCCAGGTAAACACGCGGACTTGGTCGAAGTCGAAGGAAAGGCCGGGTTTGGGCGGCGTGAGCACGGTGACGTATTCGGGAACCTGGTGGTCGGCGGTGGTGGCCTCGTCGTCGCTGACCTTGGTGAGAATGTAGGCGCCCACCATCCGCTGGCCCTCGGCATAGGCGGCTACTTCATCGGGGACGTCCACATCCACGCGCCCGGCCAGCAGCCATCCGGCGCGGCCTTGGGCATCGCGCACCAGCCACCAGTCTTCCATGATCACCGACGGCACATCCTCCGGGTTCGGAGACGAAATTACCGCAAATGCCTGTGCTTTCACCGGAGCATTTGTCGGACTGGGGGCCGAGCCGGACTTTACCGCGGGCGCGGTCGTAAGCGGCTTGGGCTCGGCGGACTTTGGGACTGCAGGCGGAACCTTGGGGACCGAGGCACGCGCCAGCAACTGCACCTTGGCGTTGGCGGCAAGCAGGTAGAAGTGCTCCGTCTCGCGGCCGGGAAGGCTGTGAATATAGACATCGTCACGGACTGAGGCAGTAGCTATGACGGGGTCCTGCTGGTGCTGGCTGGCGAGTTGGGCGAAGGTGTCGTAGGATTTGCCATCGATCACGGCGTGTTCTTCGATCCATCCGATCTCGTTTTTCTCCGTCTTGACTTTGAGAAAGCGGCGCCCGTGCTCGAGCACTTCAAGCCGCTGGCCGTTCACCACTTCCGCCACGCGATTGGATACCGCCGCCACACGGTCATGCAGATACATCTGCCGCGCAGAGACATACACAGTCTCATGCAGCTGCGGGTGGAAGCGTGCGCATCCCACGGAAAACGCAAACATGCACAGCACGAACAGCAACGACGCAGCAGCGCCCGTGCGCCTTGCGCAACGGACGGATGGGATGGGGGATCGCGTGTGCACAGCCAGTGGCGTTCCTTTTGAGGATAGCATTTTCAAAGACAGGGATCAGGGATTAGGGGCAACGGGTTGGTACTAGGGAACACCCTGGCGGGTCTAGGGAACCTCTGATTAAGTCGATGTTTTGAAAGGGCACGGCTTCAGCCGTGCCGCAAATGCCGCAAATTTAGCTTGGGCTTTAGCCCCTGAGGGAATGTTCAATCGAAGCGGGAACTTGATCAGAGGTCCCCTGGGTTCGGAGGCGGATCACGGAGGTCGGCCGATGGTCCGGAAACTAACCCCTAACCCCTGATCCCTGCCTTTACGGCGCCGCCGCAATGGCAATGGCTCCAACCGGGTCGGTTCCAGTGGCAGTCGTGAGCACCGAGGTAAGTGCGCCCGCACTCATGGTGTACGCCTCAAAGTCGGGATTTCCGCTGAAGTCGACGGCAAGCAAGTAACTGCCGGTCGAGTCCTCTGCCAGGCCGATTTGGCCGGTGGGCCCTGCGGCGACGGTGCCGATTGAGGTCAGCGAGGTGGCCGTGACCGAGAATCCGGCGATGTTCCCGGTTGAGCTGCCGCTGACCGACTGGTTGCCGACATAAACAAAATTGCCGTCTGCGGTGGGCAGGATGGAAGATGGCCCCGTTCCGCCTGCCGAGTAGGGAGAACCGGAGAGTTCGGGAAGGCTGGAGCTGCCGATGGTAAATGCGCGCAAGCCGCCCGTCTGTGTGGCGGAAGGGAGCGCATCGGATTCGCCGACATAGAGCAAACGATTGCTTGGGTCGACCGCCACCGCATTGTCTCCTGCCAGGGAGCCCACATGCTGTATGGTGCCGGCGGTCCCGAACGGATTAGTGCTGCTGGGGTTAAAGTGGATGGCTTCGGTGCCGCCGGTTCCCATCCCCACGAAGACATAGCAGCTGCCGCATGCGCTGGTGTCATTCGGCGAAATCGCTAGTTGCGTCACGGTGGAAGCAGGAAGAGTGAATGGCTGTTCCGCTTCGGCGGCGTTGACCAGCATTCCGGCGTTGGTACCAGTACTTACAACGTTAATGGCGTTGAGTGTGGTTAATCCCGAAACAGCCTCGACCAACCAGGAGCTCGTTGTATCCACCTGCATGGCAGAGGCAGGGTCCGGAGAGATGCGCTGCTGGCCGTTACCCAAAGTCAGCGCGCCGTTCGATCCAATCGCATAAAGGTATATGCCGTTCGCGGTGCTCACATATAGGAATTGGCCGTTGGGAGCAACAGCGATGGCCAGGGGATCCGCAGTGGGCAAGGTCGAGGCGCCAATGGTGTTGAGCTGGCCAGACGCGAGGCTCAAGGCAACCACCTGGCTTGTCGCCTGATTCAACACATAGAAGAAGCCGCTGTTGCCGTTGGCACTGCTGCAACTGGTTGAGGAACTCCCTACGACCACGCACACATCCGTGGTTTCTGTCTCACTGCCGGAAATACCGCTCACTGCAATCTCGTAAGCTCCAGCGGTGGTTGTGGACGTTGTGGTCGCGGTCAAAGTCGACGTTCCCGCCGTCGTGCCGCTGATCGAAACCGAAGCCGGGTCAAGGCTGCACGTCGCAGGACTGACGGGATTGGAAAGGTTGGTTGTGACCGCGCATGTCAGGGAAACCGTGCCCGAGAACGAATTCGACGGCGTCACTGTAATCGTCGAGGTGTTCCCGGAGGTTGCACCGGCGCTCACGCTGATTGCGCCGCTATTGCTCAGGGAGAAGCTGCTGGTACCGCTGCTATTAGCAGGCGCCTGCCAGAAGTCTCCGCATCCAGCCCCAAAGCCGATCATGAGCGGGGCTGCCAACAGCAATAGCTTCGCCCACTTTCCGTGTCCCATTCCCGCTCCTTGTCCTTATACCCCCCTTCGGCGACAAACCGGGGGCGCAATCCATAGGGTACCGTTTTCACACGCCGGCTGTCCCGCTGCCGGATCGGGCGAGGATCGGCGATCTCCGAACCTATGGATAGAGACGCGGGACGGGGAGCTTGCGCTCGCCGCGACGCAATAACCGCCGGGGATGCGTCTTTCCGAAGAGGGAATGGCCGCACGCTGGATCGCGTCAAACCGATGTCGCGCGGAGCGCACAATCCCGTGACGGCTGGCGCGAAAACGCCGTCACGGGATAACTTGCAATAACTCTTGCGTCCTTTGCAAGCTGCCTATGTAACAAACGAGTTACATTCCAGTTACGCAGCGCATAACTTCTGGCCGGACAAGGCATGTGTGAGTTATTGAATTAACGGCTGTTATTAGTTCATTCTCCCGCGGACGGCTGCGGAGCCGGAGCAATGGCTAGGGCGATCTGAGTTCCGGACTTCAATTTCACGTCATGCTTCGTTGTCGAAACCAGGACCCCTGAATTCTGGCTCTCAATCTTGCTGTGTAGATCGACACCTGGCAAAGCGTCGGATTGATCTACCGCGGTCGGGCGGTCGGACCAGGCTGGCGCCACATCGTTGCTGGATTGTGCGGGATCGATCGTGTCTATAGGCGGAAAGATTCCTTCGATGGTCGCCTTGATCGCCACCACAGTTCCGTTCTTCAGCTTCGCCTGATTGAAATTCAATGCCAGTTTCGACGTCCCACTTGTTTGCATGTCATCCGTGGCGACAACGCCTAGAATCTGCGTGCCTGCGGGTAATTCCTTGCCGTTTTTCAGCTGAATTTTATTGCTGAGCACGGCCAGGATTTGATCGCCGGTTTTCGCCTTGCTGGCGTCGAGGCTTTCTCTTAGTGCGATCTGTGCCGGCACCATCTGTATCGCTCCGCTTGGCCCGGTTTGGTCATTAGCCACGGTTTGCGATGGTTGCGCTAAGCCGTTGTCCTGTGCCTGGATAACGTTCGGAATAAGGAATGCCAGGGATAACGACGCCAACGAAAATGTCAAAGCGATTCCACGTTTCATATGAGAATTCTCCTTTGTTGAAAATGCGTGCGTCTCAGTAGTGCGCGCCAAACAGCAAGGCGGTTTAAGGAACCTGCGATTAAGTCGTTGTTTTGAAAGGGCACGGCTTTAGTCGTGCCGTAAGTGCCACAAAACGAGCTTGGGCTTCAGCCCCTGAGGGCATGCCCGTGGCTTATTCAGAACTTCCTTAACTTACTAACTAAGTGATTGGACGGACTAGCATGGTCGCAGGTTGCACTAATTCGCCAGTCCGAACCCAATTGCCGATAAGATGGGTTTCCCTGTCGCCGCATCGAAGATGAATATCTGGAGAATAACTTTCATTTAGAGCCGAAGAGATTTTCCGCCCAGAGCTTTCCATACCAGCCGGGCAGCGGTGAGGTCTTCGATGGCCATGCCTACGGATTTGAAGACGACGCGATCGTCGGCAGGCGCAGCGACAGAGCCGGAAAGAATTTCTCCGATCTCAGCCTGAACTTTTACTCCCGAGAGGATCACGTCGCCCGATTCGCGCTCCGCGCAGGAGCGGGATTCAGCGACAACGAAACTGGACTGCATCACCTCGTCGTCCAGTTCGCGCAACGACGCGCCGGTAGCGCCCACGGCCAATACCAGCGTATGCGGAGCAAGCCAGCGGCCTTGGAGAACCGGACTGGGCGACGCGGTCGCGGTGAGCACGACATCTGCGGCTGCGGCTTCTCCGATGGAGACGGCCCGGCCTCCGGTTTCCGCGGCTAGTTTTTCGGCGTTGGCGGCCGTGCGGCTCCAGATGCGGAGATCGTTGAGCGCGGGCCGCACCATCCGAAGCGCCTGAATGTGCGAGCGTGCCTGTACGCCGCTGCCGAGAATTCCCAAGCTCGATGCCTCTCTTGGCGCAAGTGCATCGCAGGCAACGGCAGACACAGCAGCGGTGCGCATCTCAGTGATCACGCGGCCGTCCATCACGGCAAGCGGCTCGCCTGTCGTTCGACTGAGCAGTTCAATCGCTGCCATGTGCGTGTGCAGGCCCAGTTCGGCATTGCCGGCATAGAAGGTCACGGTCTTCACGCCCATCACATCGCCGGCGATGACCGGCATTACGGCAAACCATCCGTTCTTGAATCCTTCCGCGTTGCCGGCGCGAAGAATGGTGCGTGCGGGCTGGACAACCAGTCCCGCGGAATAGTCGATCAGCGCCTCGCGGATGGCGGGGATGAGGCCGTCGTAGGTGAGAACAGCGCGGACGTCTTGCTCGGAAAGATACACGGCCTAGTTCGGGCGTCCGCCGGAACTGGTGCGGCGGCGGAAGCGGTCATCGAGCGGCTGGCGGCCTTGAAAGCCCGATTCCATCGTGTGCCAGTGCTCGATGGCACTCTCGCCCATGCGCCAGCAGAGCAGAACCACCTGGTCGTCGAGCCGGCAGGGAAAATCGAGCAGGCCCCCGTCGATATCCTTAACCTGCACGCCGATCGAATCGATCTCGGCGAGACTCTCGCGCACAAGCTGCAAATGGGCTTCCATCTCCGCGCGCTGCCTGGCGATGCTGCTCACATCCACTCTCATGCCGCCGGAGACGTAGATGCGCCGCGCCAGTTCCGCCAGCCCGGACTCGACCTGCTCAGCCGCCTGTTTCCCATCAAGGGCGCGCTTGAGCAGCGACTCCAGCACCGGTAGAAGGGACTGCGCTTCTTCGAGAGTGAAGGTTTTCATTGAAATGACCTGATAATAGGATACGACGGAATGGAGTCGGAAAAATGGTCAAAAAGTGGCAATGACCTGGCGCTTCTCCGGCATGTGACTCACCGCTCCAATTTGAGAGTTTTGTCAACAAGGGCTCGTGCCCAGCAGCTGCCGGCTGTTTTACAATCCATGCTGAAAAGAGGATCGACCATGACGAAGCTTTGCCGGATTGCACCCGAACTCCCGGTTTCAAATCTTCATGAGGCCATCAAGGACTATGAGCAGCAACTGGGATTCCAGGTTGCAATGCAAACGCCGAATGGCGATTATGCAATCGTTGAGCGCGACGACATCGCGATTCACTTGTTTCAAGACAACGCGAACGTCCACACGCCGGTTGCTATCCACATTTTCTCGCCGGACCTTGACGCCCTCTACGCCGAGTTCCAGCAGAGCGGTGCACGAGTAACGCAAGGCATCCTGCGCAAGCCGTGGGGGAACCGCGACTTTCGCCTGAAAGATACATTCGGAAATGAACTTAAGTTTACCGAGCCGCTGCAGGAGGGCTGATCGGCGATCCGGGCTTCATGCTCGGCCAATTTCCAGCATGCGATCGAGGGCCATATGCGCCCAGTGCTTCACGCCGGGGCGCACCTGGATGCGGTTGACGACGCGGCCTTCGATCAGGTTTTCCAAAGCCCATGCCAGGTGCTGCGGGCTGATGCGGTACATGGTGGTGCACAGGCAACCGGTGTCGTCGAGCGTAATGATGCGCTTGCCCTCCGCGGCGAACCGCCGCGCCAGACGATTGACCAGGTGGATCTCCGTGCCAATGGCGAACATGGAGCCTGCGGGCGCATCTTCGACAATTTTGATGAGCCGCTCGGTCGAGCCCAGGGCGTCCGCCTTCTGGCAAACCTCCCAGCGGCACTCCGGATGAACGATCACTTGAATACCGGGATACTTGGCCCGCACCGTGTCCACGTGGCCAGGCAGAAAGCGCTGATGCACGGCGCAATGGCCTTTCCAGAGAAGGATGCGGCTGGCGGCCAGTGCAGCTTTGGTCTGGCCTCCTTGCAGTGGACCGATCTGGATAGCCCACGGATCCCAGACCGCCATCTCTTCTAGCCGAATGCCCATGCCGAAGCCGGTATTGCGGCCAAGGTGCTGATCGGGCAAAAAGAGAATGCGCTTACCGCGTGCAAAGGCCCACTCGAAGGCGGCGCGCGCGTTGGACGATGTACAAACCAGCCCGCCGCGTTCGCCGCAAAAGGCCTTGATGGCGGCGGTGGAATTCATATAGGTCAGCGGGATCATGTCGTCCGCCAGGCCGAGGCGCTCCAGCGCCTCCCAGCAGGCTTCCACCTGGGAGATTTCGGCCATGTCGGCCATGGAGCAGCCCGCGTTCAGGTCCGGCAGAATCACCCGCTGGCCGTCGCGGCCAAGTATGTCGGCGCTTTCCGCCATGAAATGAACGCCGCAGAAGACTATGTTCTCGGCGTCGGTTTCCGCGGCGATTTTGGAGAGCTTGTAGCTGTCGCCGGTAAAATCGGCAAAATGAATTACCTCGTCGCGCTGGTAATGATGGCCCAGCAGGATGGTGGTCGCGCCCAATTTTGCGCGCGCCGACGCAATCCGTTCGTCCATGGAATGGTCAGGAAGCGCAAGGTAGTTTTCCAGGCTGCAACTGGCGTCGGCCGCAACGGCGTCCGCCGTTTCTTCGTCAAGAACCATGTTCACTGTATTCCGCCTTCAGTCCAGCTCGCCTTTTGAGGCGGCGGACGGGGATGTTGAAAGCTAACGCGAGCTGCAGTGGATGCACTGAAAACCTTGAAATCGGAGGCGAATTCGCCGCCAAGTTCAGGATTCCCCCATCCACGGGGTTGTTGCAGGCCCTCGGCCCGTTGGATGTGCCGTGAGACCGGTAGTTTCTATCATTTCCAACCGGCCCGAACCCACCCAACTGCATGTATTTTAGCGCATATGAACATGATCGAACCGGCGGAATCGGGAACCGGCTTGGGGGAGAGATATTTCAGAGCGGCTGGACGTCTAGGGACTCCATGGAAAAAATACGCTTGAACTGCGCCAGAAACGCGCCTAGAATCACGAAATAGAGCCCGTCCCGCAGTTTGGCCTGCGGGACGGGGAAACTGCTACCGGGTTTAGCGGAAGTCGCGCCAAAGCTTTATCAGCTTGGCGACGAATTCCACAACCACCCACAAGGTTCCGGTCCAGGCTCTCACCTGGGCGGACCAACGGATTGGCGATGGCTTGCGCATCGTTTCTCCCTTGAATTCACGAATCGCCGGTGTGCAAACCGGCGATTCGTGTTTTGTGGCAGCGTTGAATTGCTGCTCTGCCGCCGGGATTTCCACTTCGACGGAGTTATGTCAAGGAAATCCGTTTTGGCCGCCGACTCTGCGTTCTTCTAAAACCCTTATTTATAAGTAATTTAGAGGGGATTTTTGTGTTGATCCGAAGATCGGAATGCACGAATCGGTCGGCGGCCCGAATAGACCCTATAAGCCACTAATTTGCGCAGCGCAACCTTCTGCCTGCCTCTACGGCAACATAGAGTCCATTTAAACGGTCAACCAAGGGGGAGCGAAGATGAACGAACTGGAACAGGTGCTGATGGGCGACAGCGCCCACACGCCGCCCGCAACCATTCTTGAGGGGCTCGCGAGTGAGGCTGCTCATCGCACGGTCGCGGGCGCACCGCGCACCATCTATGAGGAACTGTGGCATATCGCCTTCTGGCAGCAAATGACGCTGGACTGGGTGCGCGGCATCGAAACCGCTTACCCCGTTCACGCCTCCGATGGTTTTCCGAACGCAGGCGACGCGGCGCATGAAAACTGGGATCGGTTGCGGCAGCGGTTTTACAAAACCAACAAGGAAGCGGGAGCCGCGGCGCTGGACGCGAGCCGCCTGGGTGTTTTGGTCCGTTGCCCGTCGCGGCCAGGAATGCCGGTGCGGACGATGACGGTGCGGGAGCAGTTGGAAAGCTTGGGCGCGCACAATGCCTATCACTTTGGCCGCATCGTTCTTTTGCGGCAACTGCTGGGGTTGTGGCCGCCGCCGTCCGGAGGCTTCAGTTGGTGAGGCCGAGTGCCCAGGAATCGGATCGACCCTGAAACTGAGTTCGAAGCCGCACCGTGCTGTTTGTGACCGTCGCGCGCGGAAAGGTATCATTGCACCTTATGGGAACTCCGCCAATTGAGATGGCCAACCTGGGGATGGCGGACTCGCTCATCCTGATGGTGATGGCGCTGGTGGTCTTTGGGCCGCGCCGCCTGCCGCAGATCGGCCGCCAGATCGGCAAGCTGATGTACGAGTTCCGCAAGGCTTCCAACGACTTCAAATTCCAGATGGAAGAAGAACTGCGGACCGCCGAAGATGCCGATCGGCGCAAGAAGGAAGAGGAGCGCCTGCGGGCCCTGGCGCTGACGACTCCCGCACAGCCGGCGCTGAGCGGGTCTGCTTCCGAGGCGTCCGCCGAACCGGTTTCCCCGGTCCCGGAAGTGAATCCTGGGGCACTCAACGAAATCATGGCGGCCGAAAACTCCGATGGACGCGGCAGAATGCCGGTGAAGCTGGAAGTGCCGATGGATGAGACCTATCCACGCATTATGCCGCCCTCAACCGGCGAGCAGGTAGTGGCGGCGCGGCCCAATAGGCCTGCGGCGCTGGCGCTGGCGGCGGGGGAATCCGGCGCTGCGGACCGTGATATCCCCGAGATCGCTGCCAATATGGATCCCGGCGCTGCCGGCGAACCGGCAGCAGCGCAGGCTCCGATGGAACAGCCCGATTCAGAACCGGAGCAGGCGGCGCACCATGGTTGACGCCGGCGAGGCAATCGGCAAGGCGCGCGCGGCCATGACAGAGCGCGCCGAACTGCCCGGCATGAGCCTGATGGAGCACCTGGACGAACTGCGCCGGCGCATCGTCCACTCCGCAATCTATCTGGGCATCGGGTTTTTCGTCTGCTGGTTCTTTCACGACCGCATTGTCAGCTTTCTTCAGGCGCCCCTCACGCACATCGGCAAGTCGCTGGTCTTTACGCATCCCATGGATGCGCTGAACCTCGATATGCAGGCCTCCCTGCTTGCCGGCGCAATTCTCGCATCGCCGTTCATCCTTTTTCAGGTTTGGCTCTTCATCGCCCCCGGGCTCTACCAAAAGGAACGGCGTTTCGTGATACCCTTCATGGCCGCCACGATCGGGCTTTTCTTGACCGGCGCTGGCTTCGGCTACTTCTACGTGTTGCCGGCAGCCATCAAGATCCTCATTATCGGCTTCGGACATAACTTCACCCCCATGGTCACCATCGAGGACTACACCAGCTTTTTTCTGTCGGTGATTCTAGGCCTCGGCATCAGCTTCGAGATGCCCATCCTCATCTTCTTTCTTGCCATGTTCGGCATCGTCAGCCCGCGGTTTCTGTGGAAGAACATCCGCTACGCCATCCTGGCGGTGTTTCTGGTTGCGGCTATCATCACGCCCAGCCCCGACCCATGGACAATGTGCATATACGCCATCCCCATGCTGGCGCTTTATCTGATCGGCATCGGGGTTGCGTGGTGGGTGCATCCTTCGCGGCGCAAGGCCAAGGAAGCAAAGGAGGCTGCGCAATGATTCTTTCGTGGCGGCTTTCGTCGTGCAAGAGGATCGCGGCGATGACGCCGGGTGCCCCATCCTTGGCGCGTCTTTGTCCTTGCGCCAAGGGTGGGAAACGACCGACCTCGGCCAGCCTGCCGTTCATCACAACAGCTTTTTTGGCACTACTCCTATTTGTCCCGCTCACCCTTCCCGCCCAATCCCACTTCAACGGCGCCAAGGCCCTTGACTACGCCCGCCAATTCGTCGCCATCGGCCCCCGCTGGCCCACCAGCCCAGGACACCTCAAAGCCGAGGAATTCCTCCGCGACCACTTCAAGCACGATCAGCTCGAAGAAGACACCTTCACCTCCAACACCCCCATCGGCCCCGTAGCTATGCGCAACTTCATCGTCCGCTTCCCCGGCAAAAAGGACGGCGCAATCGTGCTCGGTACGCACTACGAGACCAACTACCCGCTGCGCAACATCAACTTCGTCGGCGCCAACGATGGAGCCTCAACGACCGGCCTGCTGATGGCCATCGCCGACCAACTGCGGGCCGAAATTGCACGCAACAAGGCGCTCGACGGCTACTCCATTTGGCTGGTCTTCTTCGACGGCGAAGAGGCCTTCCAGACCTGGTCCGCCTCAGATTCCACGTACGGCAGCCGCCACCTGGCCGCCAAGTGGGGCCGCGATGGTTCCCTCAACAAGATCAAGGCCTTCATGCTGGCAGACATGATCGGCGACAAGGACCTCGACATCCAGCGCGAGACCCGCTCCACCGGATGGCTGGTCGACCTTGTCCGTCAGGCCGCGCACAAATACGGCTACGACCGCTATTTCTTCCAGACCGAAGTGCCCGTGGACGACGACCATCTGGCCTTCGTCCAGCGCGGCGTCCCATCGATCGACGTAATCGATCTCGACTACGGCCCCAACAACGCCTACCACCACACCGCACAGGACACCCTGGACAAGATCAGCGCCCGCAGCCTGACCATCGACGGCGACGTGTTCCTCGAAACCATCCGCCTCATCGACCTGCGCTAAGCGGCAATGCCCGGATGTCATCCATCGGAGCGCCCGCAATGGCCGCATTCGATGTGCAGCATGATTACTGCATCATTTACACAGTTTGCATCAAACCTGGATTTGACGCACAATAGCCCTATGCGCACCACAGTCAATCTCGACGACGACGCCTACGAACTCGCAATGCTGCGCGCAAAAGGCAAAGACATCACCCTGGGTGCCGCTCTCAGCGAGTGCATTCGCGAGGCCCACGAAGCACGCAGTCAGGATGGGCCAGTGCCTGAAGGTCTCGTTCGCGGGCCGAAGGGAATGCTGATGTTTGCCGAGCGCAAAGACGGTCGCGTTCTCACCACTGAGATGGTGAAGTCAACTCTGCTGGAACTGGAAGAAGAAGACGATGAACGCAGGGCGTTACTTACTCGACGTCAACATCCTCGTCGCGCTGTTTGATCCCGGGCACATTCACCATCGCAGCGTCGCGCGTTGGTTCGGTACGCCCGGACTTCAATGGGGCGTGTGCGCCTTCTCCGAGGCCGGCTTTCTGCGCGTCTCCATCGGCACAGCAGCAGGCCGAAGAACTCTCGAGCAGGCTGCCAATATCATAAAGTCCTTCAGCAACGACCCAAACTTTAGCTATTGGCCCATGCGCGCCAGCTGGGCCTCGCTGACCGAGCCGTTTCAACGCCGCGTTTACGGCCATCGGCAGATCACCGACGCCTATCTCCTCGGCCTCGCCATCAAAGAAAAAGGTGTCCTGGTCACGCTCGACAAGGCAATCCGCTATCTGGCGGGACCTCGCTACACAAAACATTTGCTTGTTCTCGAATGAGCGACGGGGAAGAGATGATCAATCGCCTCGCGCTGCTGCCCGGGATGCATGGAACTGGGGAGCTCTTTTCCGAATTCATAAGCGTCATGCCGGAGCCAAAGCACATCGAGGCGATTTGCTACCCTGCTGACGTAAATCGTTCTTACGATCAATTGCTCGGGGCCGTCCAGTCCTTTGTTCCCATCATCGAACCTTACGTTTTGCTGGCCGAATCGTTCTCAACACCACTGGCCATGCAGTTCGCAGCAGCCAATCCGCCAAACCTGAAAGGGCTGATTCTTTGCGCGGGCTTCGCAACAAGTCCGATTCGCGGATGGCGAAAATCGCTCGCGTCCCTGATTGCGCCATTGGCTTTTCGGCTCCCTCTTCCAAAGGCTGTGTTGTCTCACTTTCTTGTTGGAGAAGACGCATCGGAATCACTTCAAGCATCGGTCCGCGCGGCAATTCGCTCGGTCAGGTCAACCGTCCTTGCAGCACGCCTCCGTCAGGTTCTGACAGTTGACGCGCGGCTCGCGCTCAGTCATGTCTCGGTGCCCATCCTTTGCATTCAACCCCTGCAGGACCGCTTGGTGAGCGAGGCCTCACTCGCGGAAATGCTCGCAATCAACCCGCAGATCAGGGTCGCCCGCTTCGACGGCCCCCACCTGATTCTTCAACGCAATCCTCAGCAAGCCGCCGACGTCGTTGCCAGCTTCGTTCAGCAACTCGCATCGGACTAACCACTAACCCCTAACCCCTAATCCCTGATCCCTAGCCTTTGCGATACCATCCAGAGATGATTGCCGGCGCATCCTGGGTGTGGTGGCTGGGTTTCCACGCAGTGGTGGCTGCGCTGCTGCTGGTTGATTCCCTGCTCCCCGGCCATCGCCGCGAAACTCGCTATCCGCAGCTCTTCGCCTGGCTGGGAACCGCCGGCCTGCTTCTCGCAGCGATTGCCTTCGCTGCCTGGATAGACGTCAAAATGGGCCGCCAGACTGCGCTCGAATGGATCGGCGGCTACGCCATCGAGACCTCGCTCAGCGTCGACAACCTCTTCGTCTTCCTGGTTATTTTCCAGGGCTTCCGCATCAGCCAGAAGCGGCAGCACAACGCCCTGCTATGGGGCGTGGCCGGAGCGGTGGTGCTGCGCGGCCTGTTTATTGCTGCCGGCATCACGCTGCTCAAGCGCTTCGACTGGATCACCTGGATCTTCGGCCTCTTTCTGCTCTACGCGGCGTGGCGTCTAGTGCGCGGCAGTTCGGCCCATGCGGCAATTCCGGAGTGGATTCGCAAACTGCAACCCGCCAAAGGGTCTCTCTTGCCGGTGATCCTGGCGATCGAAGTGACGGACCTGGTGTTCGCCACCGACTCGATTCCCGCCGTGCTGGCCATCAGCCACAATCCTTTCGTCGTCTACACCTCGAACATCGCTGCCGTCCTCGGCCTGCGCTCCCTTTACTTCGCATTGGCGGCGCTTCTTGACCGCTTCCGCTATCTGCACTACGGGCTCGGCGCGATGTTGGCCTTTGTGGCGTTCAAGATGCTCGGCGCCCGCTGGGTCGACGTGCCGATCACCCTTTCACTGGCCATCATGGGCACTATTCTGACGGTGTGCGCGGTGGTTTCGTGGATGGCGGGAAACGAGGGATCGGGGATGGGGGATCAGGGATCGGAAAAAACGAATCCGTTGCCGCCGATGAGGGAATGACGATTACCACTTCTCGAATGTAACGTTGCCGCCTTTGCTGAAGACCGAATGCTTCTGGAAGTTCATGTCGTCGCGCCGCGGATAATCGTTGCGAAAATGTGCTCCCCGGCTCTCGTTGCGGGCCAGGGCGGAATGCAGAATGGCGCCGGCGACGCGACATAATGCGCGTCCCTCAACCAGCCGCCGGCTGGTCTTGCCTTGCTGGGCAAAGTGGTCGAAGCCGGCTTCGCATTCGGCCTGCGCGGCCACCCCCTGATCGAGCGCTGACTGGTGACGAAGCAGACCGGCGTAGACCCACATTGCCCTTTGCAGTTCGTGAATAAGTGCATCGGCGAGAGTGTCCTCCTCTTTCGCCATGGAGTTGCGAACTGCGGCAGGTTCCGCGGCAATCCCCGGCGGCAGCCCATCCGCAAGCATGGCCTGCGCCGCCCGCGCCCCAAACACCAGGCCTTCCAGCAGTGAGTTGGAGGCCAGCCGGTTGGCACCGTGCACTCCGGTGCATGCTGCTTCTCCGGCTGCATAGAGGCCCGGCAAAGTCGCTCGTCCATCCAGATCGGTCCGGATCCCACCCATCAGGTAATGCGCGGCAGGACGGACAGGAATCAGGTCCAGGGCAAGGTCAAGGCCGTGCTGGGCGAGGAATGCGCTGATGCCCGGAAAACGCCGGCGCAGATCGATGTTTTTCACGTGGCGCATGTCCAGATGGACGGCCCTGATTGTGCCCGGCTCGGCGTCCATGCCTTCGCGGGCGATCGCGCGCGCCACCACATCGCGCGGAGCCAGCTCGAGCAGCGGGTGGTAGCGGTCCATAAAGCGCTCGCCGCGGTCGTTGCGCAGGTAAGCCCCCTCGCCGCGCAATGCTTCCGAGAGCAAAAAGCGTGGAGCCCCGGGCAACGCCAGCGCGGTGGGGTGGAACTGGTAGAACTCCATGTCGGCCAAGGCCGCGCCCGCCTCGTGTGCCAGGGCGATTCCGTCGCCGGTCGCCACTGCGGGGTTGGTGGTGTCGGAATAGACCTGCCCCGCCCCGCCCGAGGCGATCAGGACGGCGCGCGCGCTGACTCGTATCGGCCCGGATTCCACTGCAAGCGGTCCCGCGCCGGCCAGATCGGCTGCCACCACGCGCCCATCGGCAACCACGAGCCCGGTGACCATGGTCCACTCGGCAAATTGAATGCGCTTCTGGGCGCGGGCATAGGCCACCAGGGAGCGGCTGATCTCCGCGCCGGTCGCATCGCCGTTGGCGTGCAGAATGCGAGCCAGCGAATGCGCCCCTTCGCGCGTGCGCAGCAGTTCGCCGGCCTCCTTGTCGAATTCCGCTCCCCAATCGATCAACTCCGCCACGCGCAACGGGCCTTCGGCAACGAGCAGCTCTGCAGCCGCCCGGTAAACCAGCCCGTCTCCCGCGTTGACCGTGTCTTTGAGGTGCAGAGCAACGTCCGCATCGCCCTCCGTTGCTACGGCGATTCCGCCCTGCGCATAGTGCGTATTCGACTCGCCCAGCGATTCCTTGGTGACCACCAGCACCTCGCCGTACCGCGCCAGTTCCACCGCCGCCCGCAGCCCCGCCACTCCCGCGCCCATCACCAGAAAATCCACTCGAGACGGAATTGCCATAACCTTTGAGGCTAACACCGGAAAGGCAGCAGTCGGGGACCAGGGAACGGCGCGGCTGGACGAGCTGGTTCATACTGCTCAGACATGCTGCATGAGCGCGGCATAATGTTGAAAGCGTAAGGATAGATAAACTTTCAACCCCCGACAGTGTGAGGGATATCCCGGAACGGGATCCTTATGGAAGCTTCTGCTGCCCAGTGATCCACCGCGGCCGCAGAGCCTCCCACGCACTTCAGGTAACCGCAGACACCTTAAGGGGGGTCAATCCATGCGCAAACTCAAAACTCAACTCGCTGCAGCAACATTGCTCGCCGTGCTGGCCATTGCGCCGGCGGCAAAGGCGCAGATCGTCGTCGGCGTCGGCATCGGCATTCAACCGGTTTGTTCCTACGGCTATTACGACTACGCGCCCTACGCCTGCTCGCCTTATGGCTTCTACGGGCCGGGATACTTCTACAATGGCATCTTCCTGGGCATGGGACCATGGGCGGGCTGGGGCTATGGCCACGGCTGGGGCGGTCATCGCTTTGTAGAAGGCGGTGGCGGCAGCTATCGCGGTGGCGGCGGTTACGCGGCCAATCATAGCCATTTCGCCGGCGGCGCAGCCGTGCGCGGCGGCGGTGGAGCGGCAGTTCGTACAGGCGGCGCCCGACCCTATGCAGGACATGCGGCCGCGGCCGGGCATGCCGCACCCGCACATGCATCAGCTTCCCATGCAAGCGCTCCGCGCGCTGCCTCAGGCGGAGGCGGACACGCCGGCGGCGGTGGTGGACATGAAGGCGGCGGACACAAGTAGTCTGGTGTTGCGGATCGGGGAGCCGCGAAATGATGCGGCGGGTTGCGCAAAAAGCGGCGGAGCAAACCAGCTCCGCCGTTTTGCTTTGGTCTCGGGGTTCGTTCTTCAAGCGCCGGGCAGGAATTCACTTTCAAGATAGAGTTTGAGTTTGCCGCCCCATCGGCTTCAGCGGGAATCCGACCAGCTCGGCAGTCTTCTTCAACAACTGGTACGGGCCCTGCTCCACTGCGTAATCCCCATCGCCGCCAACCCGGGAGCTGCCGTTGTTCCCGGCGTGCAAAGTGAGAACCTTGGGGGACGGATCCTGGCTAAGGCACAGGTCAATCATCTTGCGGTACTCGTCGTCGGAGAGCGAATTGCAAAGCACGACCAGGTCGAAGGCCTGCTTGCGCATCGCTTCCTCGGCCTCCGGAACCCGGCCCGCGGCCTCCACTTGAAAATAGGTGCCCAGAATCAGTGCTCGCGTTTGCAGCAGCATTTGGTCCCGGCTTACCACCAATACATGCGCACCATTATTCATACGGCCTCGCTTTTGGGAGAGCGCCTTAAGAGCACCATTTGCGCCTGCTGTAGAGGCAGCTTAATTGCCGCTCTCATTCCCGTTCTGTCCAATGGGCGACATAGGAACGGAAAGAAACTTGCGCCGCATCATAATTCGTGACCTTCCGTCCAATAGCGAACATAAAGTTTTAATTCTCAATGGGATAATCCATACAAAGATGAGCCCGAAAACATCTTCACAGAGAACGCAACACTCGCGCTCAATTATCAGCGGCGTCCTTTGCCACCCCCGAGAGAAGGACGCACCCATGAATGGCCAGGCTGCCAACCTGCTGCTTGCAGCGCTACCCTCTGCAGATAGAGACTCCCTGCTGAAACGCCTGAAGCCGGTCGCACTTCCCTTGAGGACGGTTCTCTACGAACCGGACGAGACGCCCAAATACGCACACTTCATGACCTCCGGCATCGCCTCGATTGTGAGTTCCATGGCCAATGGCGCCAGCGCCGAGGTGGGCGTCTGGGGCAGCGAGGGCCTGGTGGAGAGCTTTCATCTACTCGGTAGAGCCAAAATTCCTACCCGCTGCTTCATCCAGATGGACGCGACCGCACTGCGCATGCCATACAAGGAGCTGCAGAAGGAATTCCTGGAAAATGAGGGCCTTCGCGAAACCGTCCTGCAATGTGTGCAGAGTCAGGGGTTTATCCTGGGGCAACTGGCAGCTTGCAATCGCCTGCACGAGGCGGAGGAACGGCTGGCGCGCTGGCTGCTCATGGTGCGCGACCGGGTGGAAAGCGAAACCTTCTTCCTCACCCAGGAGTTCTTGGCCAACATGCTGGGCGCACGCCGCACCACGGTGACCGCGGCCGCCGGAACATTGCAGCGCAAAGGGTTCATCAAATACAGCCGTGGCCGCATCCGCATTATTGATTTCGCCGGACTTGAAGACGCTGCCTGCGAGTGCTACAAAACGGTTCGCAACCTCTACCTGGATTTTTATTGTCCGGCACTGACGGCTTGAAGGAGTCCGGCGCACCCGGCATCCTTCGCCCTCACTCCTGAGTCTCTTATTTCCTTAAAACCTGTCTAGAAACTCAGCGGGATTGAGGGGCGACGGTAGGTCAAGGCTTCGGCCCTGACATTCAGGCCGAACCTATCTACCTGATTCATTGGTGTTTGATGAGCGGATCGCGATTGCGGTACCATCCTGATCTCGCTCCCAAAAAGACCGGAAAAAATAGTTGACCCAGAGGGCGACTGGGTATACATTCATGAGTGCCATCCATTCAAAGGCGAGTTGCGCAGGCTGATCTGCGAACCCATCTTGTCAATTCCCGCATCTTATTGAGCTGGGGCTCATCCATCGATGCACCGGTGCGCTTTCAATAATCCACTGGGAATGGGAAAGCCGGGCGCGTTGCTTCCCGGGACGGCACTCTGTATCACTGACATGGCATAGAAGGTTTTCCTGGCGTGCGAAAGTGCGTCAAGATTTTTGAACTGGACACCCCCTTCCCGCGTCTAAGGATTGGGAATGAAAAACTGGGGCGGCCGCCGACTTTGGCGCCCTGAACTGGACCGGACGGTACTGACCAAGTTCCCCACGGCCAGGCAATTTAGCAAGGAGAGAAGTATCATGCGTTCTGATTTGGTTTTTGGGGCACTTTCTCATGTGTCCAATCGCTACCAGCTCTGCCAGCTGGCAAGTAAGGCCACCCGCAAACTGCACAAGCCGAACACACGGCTGCAAGACACCACCAATGAAGTTCTGGGCCGTTTTCAGACCACCAATCCAGGGACGGCAGTGCCCGTCGAGGCGGTCGCACCAGTACCTCAGGAGCGGCGTCGCGCCGCCTGAAGCGCTTCCGCAAGGGTATAATTGAGTAAGGCAACGGCTTTAAAGCGGCTTGCCGGCCAGGCTAGCCGCGTTTCTCCGGCGTTTCAGTTTTCCTCTCGATTCAGGGAAATGCTCAGGGCGCAGCCTGCGCCTGCTGCATTCAGGAATTCCCACCCGATTCTCCCCTGGAGCACATCCCCTTTCCGCACCTCCTCACTCCCACCCCTCCCTTCCCGCAGGTGACCATGACCATCGCTGAACTCAAAGAAAAGAACATCACAGAACTTAGCCGCATTGCGCGCACCTTGGAGATTCCAGGCGCCAGCGGCCTTCGCAAACAGGACCTGATCTTCAAGATTCTTCAGGCACAAAGCGAGAAGGAGGGACACATCTTCGCCGACGGCGTGCTGGAAATCCTTCCCGACGGCTACGGCTTCCTGCGCTCCCCGGATTACAACTATCTGCCCGGCCCCGACGACATTTATGTCTCCCCATCGCAGATTCGCAAGTTCGACCTGAAAACGGGCGACTCGATCAGCGGCAATGTGCGCCCGCCCCACGAAGGCGAGAAATACTTCGCGCTGGTGAAGATCGAGGCCATCAACTTCGAGTCGCCCGAGGAAACGCGCAACAAGATCCTCTTCGACAACCTTACCCCGCTTTATCCCCAGGAACGGATCAAGATGGAGACGGTTCGCGAGGGCATCAGCGGCCGCGTGATGGATCTGCTGACCCCGGTCGGCAAAGGCCAACGCGGCCTGATCGTCGCTCCCCCACGCACCGGCAAGACGATGCTGCTGCAGTCCATCGCCAACTCCATCTCCACCAATCATCCTGAAGTTGTGCTTATCGTCCTGCTCATCGACGAGCGTCCGGAAGAAGTCACCGACATGCAGCGGTCGGTGAAAGGCGAAGTGATCAGTTCCACCTTTGACGAGCCCGCCGCGCGCCACGTGCAAGTGGCCGAAATGGTCATCGAAAAGGCCAAGCGCCTGGTGGAGCACAAGCGCGACGTGGTCATTCTTCTCGATTCAATTACCCGCCTGGCGCGCGCCTACAACACCATCGTTCCGCCCTCCGGCAAGGTGCTCTCCGGCGGTGTGGATTCAAACGCGTTGCAGCGGCCCAAGCGCTTTTTCGGCGCGGCCAGAAACATTGAAGAAGGCGGCTCGCTCACCATCATTGCTACCGCCCTCGTAGACACCGGCTCGCGCATGGACGAAGTCATCTTCGAAGAGTTCAAGGGCACCGGCAACATGGAAATCATTCTCGACCGCAAGCTGGTGGACAAGCGCGTCTTCCCGGCCATCGACATCCAGCGTTCCGGCACCCGCAAGGAAGAGCTGCTCATTCCCAAGGAAGACTTGCAGCGCATCTGGATTCTGCGCAAGGTGCTCAACCCGCTGTCGCCGGTCGAAGCCATGGAGTTGCTCGTCTCGCGCCTGGAAAAGGTGCGCAACAACGCCGAGTTCCTGGCGAATATGAACCAGTTGTAATTTTTCCCGGCGGACGAACCCATTCCTTCGCCGGAATCGTCCGTCCAAAAGGAAAACGCGCGCTGCGGCCTTTCCGGATTTTGCACGCGCTGGTAAGATAGAAAAAGTCGTGGGGCTGTAGCTCAGCTGGGAGAGCGCCTCGTTCGCAACGAGGAGGCCAGCGGTTCGATCCCGCTCAGCTCCACCACATTCCCGTCAATTCAGGAACCTGCCGATTCCCTGGCTGCATGTAGGGGATTCTTGGAAAAATCTCGCTGCGGGATGGCGGCTATCGTCTGATGCAATATGCTATCATTGATATCAGATTGCTTAGGAGCGATCCCATGGCCGCTGTTACTGTTCGCAACCTTCCCGAAAAGACCCATCGCGCCCTCAAACTGCGCGCCGCGCAAAACGGTAGAAGCACTGAGGCTGAGATTCGAGTGATTCTGGAGCAGGCGGTCTTGCCGAAGCCTCGACTCAAGATCGGCTCGGAGCTGGCCGCCTTTGGCCGCCACTATGGTGGCATAGAACTCAATTACAAGCGTGATCGCCTACCCATTGAACCGGCAGATTTCGAATGATCCGTACGCGGGCGTTGTAGCCATGATCATTCTCGATACCAACGTCATCTCAGAGCCGTTGAAGCCAAGCGCAGATCCGGCCGTCGTTCAATGGCTGGATGCGCAGGATCCAGAGACCCTCTTCCTCACTGCGGTGACTCTATCGGAAGTTCTCATTGGCATTGCGCTTCTTCCCGCGGGAAAGCGCAAGCGCGGCATGGAGCTGGCCGCGCAAACACTACTGGCGAAACTGTTTGCGGCCCGATTTCTCGGTTTCGAGCGGGAGGAGGCAATTGCATTCGCTCTTCTTGGTAGCCGCGCTGCCGCGAAGGGCTATGCGATCTCAACTGCCGACTGCCAGATCGCGGCCATCGCTGCGGTTCACGGCTTCGCCGTTGCCACGCGCGACACGGCGCCCTTTCGCGCCGCCGGACTGCGCGTCATCGATCCTTGGGAGGGTTGATGAAATCGGTCTTCGATATCTCCCCTAGTTGAACAGGTCCTTCATCTTGTCCAGCAGGCCAGGCGAAGTGGGTTTGTTGTCCACCGTCAGTGACTCGGCAAGCTTGTTGACCAGTTCGCGCTGCTGGCGGCTGAGCTTGCGCGGCACCTGCACCAGTACCTTCACAATCAGGTCGCCGTTGCCCTTGTTGTTGAGGTAGGGAACGCCGCGGCCGCGCACGCGAACCTCACGCCCGCTCTGCGTGCCTTCAGGAATCTTCAGGTTGACGGGGCCGTCAATTCCCTCGATTTCGAATTCGTCACCCAGCGCGGCCTGCGGAAAGCTGATGGGGATAACACAGTGCAGGTCGTTTCCTTGTCGCTCGAAAAAGTCGTGCGGCCGCACGGCAAGCACTACGTACAAATCGCCTCTGGGACCGCCGGTGCGGCCCGCGTCGCCCTCGCCTGTGTAACGGATGCGCGTGCCTTCCTCCACGCCGGGCGGCACTTTGACAGTGAGCTTGAACTCGCTGCTGATGCGCGTCTGGCCGCGGCAGGTGGTGCACGGATCGCCGATGACCTGGCCGGTGCCGCCGCAGGCCGAGCAGGTGCGCGCGACAGAGAAGAAGCCCTGCTGGTAGCGGAGTTGGCCGCGACCCTGGCATTGGCCGCAAACGCTGGGTCCCCGGCTGGATGCGGTGCCCCGTCCCTGGCACGTGGTGCAGGTTTCGAGGCGGCGGATCTTCACCTCGTGCTCGGTGCCGAAGCAGGCGTCTTCAAAGTCGATGGTCAGGTCGAAGCGCAGGTCGTCGCCGCGCTGCTGGCGGGAGCCTCGCTGCTGGCCGCCGCCCACGTTGAACATTTCGCCAAACAGGTCCCCGAAGATGTCGCCAATGTCCACGCCGCCGGCGAACGGCCCGCCGTTGAAGCCGCCCTGGCCGCCGAGACCGGCATGGCCGTAGCGATCGTAGGCGGCGCGCCTGTCAGCATCGCTGAGCACCTGGTAGGCCTCGCTGGCCTGCTTGAACTTCTCTTCCGCGGCGTGGTCGCCGGGGTTGCGGTCAGGATGAAATTTGAGCGCCTGCTTGCGATAGGCGCTCTTCAATTCCTGATCGCTCACTTCCCGGGAGACACCGAGGACCTCGTAGTAGTCTGCTTTGCTCACGTTTGTATTAGAACTCATTTGTACCTATTTACACTTTAGCAGGAGATTTGAAGACTCATTCGGCGATCTGTTTGGGGTTATGGGCCACGCGCACCAGGGCGGGGCGCAGCAGCCGCTCGCGCAATTTGTAGCCGCGCCGGACTTCCTCCGCCACATGCTGATCGGGCAGATCGTCGCGCTCCACTGAGCCCAGCGCCTCATGGATGCGGGGATCGAACTGCTCGCCCACGGTGGGGATGGGATTGACCTGCAGCTGGCGCAGAATCTCTTCCATCTGCTTCACAATCAGCTCCACGCCCTGGCGCAACTGCTCGGCGGTGCCAGCGGACTTGAGCGCCAGCTCGAAGTTGTCCACCACAGGCAGAAACTGCTCCACGACGCTGCCCGTGGCGTAGTCGCGGAATTCAGTCCGCTCGCGCTCGGCCCGTTTGCGAGCGTTTTCGAACTCGGCCTGCAAACGGGCAAGGCGGTCGAGCAACTGGTCGCGCTCGCTCTTCAGCTGGTCCAGTTCTGCGCGGGCGACCGGGCTTTCGGCCTCTACCGGCGCCGCTGCTTTTTCCACGGAAGCGTCAGCAGTAGCGGCGGCTTCATGGGGTTCCACGATGGTCAACTCCGATTCATGTTTTCGCATATTGGTGCGTTTTCTCCGGAAAATCAACTATGCCTGATTCCATTGTAATTTTTGCGCGGTCGCCTGTCCTGCTAGGGGATTGATTCAGTCCGGCGGCAGCGGTCGCCTGTTTTATTTTAGCGTTGGCGGTCTTTCGAATATGTGAACAGCGGGCAATCGGAAAATCCCTAATCCACCGGGATTTGCAACAGGCGCTCGGAGAGGCGGGCAATGTAGCGCACCGCTTGAATCATCTCCTGATATTGGATGCGCGTGGGCGCGATTACGGCGACCGTGCCGAGGTTGGAGGCGCCGAGGCGTGCAGGTGCGCCGATGAGCACCAGGTCCTGCATGGCCGGAGAAGCTTCATCAAGGCCGACAACCACGCGCACCTCTTGCTGCCGGCCATCCACGTAGGCGTTCAGCAACTCCACCAATCGCTGTTTGGCTTCAAGAGCCAGCAGCATCTGGCGCAGGCGTTCGCGGTCGAGATCGGCGGTAATCAGGTTGGCCATTCCGTCTACAAAGATTGCGGGGCCGGATTCGTCGCCGGCCAGTGCGCCTTTGCGGCAGAGTTCCTCCACCGAGGCCAGCATCTGGCGGTAGGCTTCGCGCTCCACCTCCGCGCGGCGCGAAACCTCGGCACGAATGCGTTCGATAGGCCAGCCGCGGAAGTTCTCATTCAGGTAGCGCGCGGCGGTTTCCAGTTCCAGATGGGTCAGTTCGCGGTCCAGCGTCAGCACGCGGTCGAGCACCGCGCCGGTCTGCGTTACCAGCACGGCCAGTACCCGCCCCACAGAGAGCCGGGAAAAGTGAATGTGCTCAAGCACCTGTCCGGCGGTAGCACTGGCAAGGGCCACGCCCAGCCCGCTGGAAATCAGAGCGAGTACGCGCGAGGTGCGTTCCAGATATTCATTCGAGCTGTTGACGCCGGCGAAGCTGTCTTCAATCTGCTCCCGGCGTGCCTCGCTCAGGAGTGACGTGTTCAATGCCGAAGGCCCCGGCGACGCCGCACTTGCCGGCTGCGCACCAGCGGCCACGCGTCCCGACTGCATAATCTGCTCGACATAAAAACGAAATGCCGCGGCGGTCGGAACCCTGCCTGCCGAGGTGTGCGCCCGCTCCAGCAGTCCTGCCTCGCCCAGTGTCGCCATCACGTTGCGGACGGTGGCTGAACTCATCCCTTCGCGGTCGGCGAAGGAATTGGCAACCGCCTGCGAAGCCACGGGTTCTCCGGTTTCAATATACAGCTCGATGATGGCCGTAAGCACCAGCCGCTCGCGCGGACTGACGCGGACATCCGCCATGCTTCTGCTCTCCGTCGTGGTCTAACCGGCGCTGCCGGGACCAGGCTGCGCCCCGCGCCCTCGACCGGATAATCCACTAACCGCTTTCACTAGATAGACTTATTTCAATGAAAAAGATGGACTTGTCCTGTCTAATGGTAGGGAGCGCGCGTTCCCATGTCAAGAAGAGTCCGCTGGAGAGGCCTACGCAAGTAACTTGGCCGGCACTCAGTACTTGGGCGAATCGAGAGTGGGTGTGCCTTGAACAGTTTTGTGCCAAGTCGCCGCTCCCGGTTTGTTCGCGCCGATTTGAACGCTGCCGTTTTGGGTTAAAGCCACTCTGGATTCGATATGCGCCCAAGAACATCGCCGAGCTAAATGAATCGGCAGTGCTCATGGCTTCTGGTTCGCAGGCGGCTCGTCCCCCGTCAGCACTCGAACCTCGGCGCGAAACATGTGATAGCTGGCAAAGGTCACATCGTTCAGGCGCGTAATTTCGGGGACCAGGCGGTTGGCGGGCGCAAAGGCATTCCCCGGCTCAATCTTGTTTCGCCCCTGCGAAAACGAGACACTTCTCAACGGGCAGATATAGTGGGTTCCGCCAATGTCCACCGGGCCGTATTCCACCATGATGTCGGCGCGCTTCATCTCCACGCCCGGCTCGAAATCCGCCTCTATCGTCACGCGAAGGATGATTCCGGTCGCTGGATCGACCGACACTTCTCCGTGGTACGCCACGGGCTGTTCCGTCGCCTTGGTTTGTGAAGGACTGCGATAAGCCACCTGGTAATGCGACTTGTCCTTTGGCACCGCCACGCGGAATACGGCCACCAGGCCGTCAGTGCCCGGCTCCCAGCGGCTGAAAGCCATCTGACTGCGCGAGGCATCTCCGACGACGGTGACCAGGATGGGTCCGAAAGTGCCCCAGGTGACCAGGCCCATCTCCTCCGGATTCTTTTGTTTGCGCTTCAAGGGCCCGGGGTCCGCAACCTCCTGGCCATCGTTGTAGGCTACGGTTGCGATGGAAACCCCACCCCAATGCAGGGGCTCGGCGCTGTCCGCGGACGGATCTTGCGCGTTTGGATCTTCGCTGGTGTCGTCGTAGTGCGCCGTGGTGCGCGTGGCATAGAAGTTGGGCAGCTTCGGGACCGTCCTGCCAAGGTAATTCCCCACGAGCGAAAAGATCCGCCGTTCCTGGGTGGGGTCCGGCCGCGGTGCACCGGCAATCTCCGCTGCGGGAGGGTCGAGGAATGCCGAGGCGTCCGCCAGTGCGACAAGAGCTTCCCTTGCCCGCGCGCCCGGGAGAGCAGCCTTCAACAAAGTCAGGTTCGCAGTACTGAGCCGCTCCGTCAGCCGCAATCTGAAGAATTGTTTGGCTGCGGCGGAATCCCGCTTCTTTTCATCCAGCGTGACGATTTGCTCCAATTGAGCAACGCTCACCGGCTTGCCGACGAATGCGTGCGCGCCCGCCGCGCTTTCCGCGCTTCCCAGGTTCTGCTGCCCGGAGCGCCGCTGCGCAAACACCATGCTATGCAGAAAAAGAACAAGTCCCAGACAGACGCGCAGCGGCTGTTTCACTCCATGCACCTCGGCCTGTCTCCCCTCGTAATCGTACGCGGCAGCTTTCTGGAAAGGGAGCGCCTCCCTAAGGCTGATTGTAATAGCCGGTATCTGTGTGCGCGGTGAGCCCTGGCTTGTCGATCTCCACCTTCAGCTCGTGATACTCGTTGGACTTGTCCGCGGGCGGCGGGTCGAATGAGATGGTGTAGAAAGCTCCGGCGTCCTGAACGCAAATCTCAATCTGGCCGGCGAGATCGTTGTCCGGCGGCAGCGCGCGTCCGCCGGTCTGAATGGCGAGCACCTTCAAAGCCAGGTTGGCGGGGTTGACTTTCTCCGGCGTCTTTACACCCTTGAGATAACCCTCGTAGAGATAGGTGCCGAGAACCGGCACTCCCAGGCTCACGCTGTAAAGAGTCATGCGCGCCTGGCGCAGCGTGGTGGAAAGATCGACGACCTCGTTGAACACCTCCTGCTGCGCATGAGAGGAGATTTGAATGTCCGGCCGTTCCAGAAGCGGCCACCCTGGCCCCGCCCAGATGAGCAGCTTTCTGCCCGGCCGGTTGACCTCATTCCTGGCAATCGTATCCATGGTCCGGATGGAAAGATCGTAGCGCTCGAAGGCGCCGTTGATGCCCGCCGACCGGCCAATCACGCGTAACTTCGACTCGGACCGATCCAGTTCGGCGGCGAGCGCGTTGCCGTCCACCGACGGCTGCATCAGCACCTTCACGCCGTCGCTGTCCAAGACGAAGACAGAAACCGGCTGAGCAAGATGTCCGCCATTTTCACGCAGAAACTTTGCAATGTCCTGCCGCGCCCGGGCCACGATCTGGAAGCCCTGATTGACAGCGTCGAGAAGCAGAATCACCTCGGCCGGATGGCTGCCCGGTTGAGCCGCTGGGTCGATGGCGCGAAAGGAGAGGATCTTCGCCGGCAGGTTATTGTCCTTGAGCGTGAAATTCTCGGACGCGAGATCGGCGACAGGTTTGCCTGACCTGTCGGTAACAACAACATCGAGCTGGATGCGGCCTTCTCCGGGCGCAGGCGCGGGCGCGTTGACCGAACGCGGAGCGAGCGCAGGCGCCTCGGAAGCGGGTGATCCAGGAGCCGGAGACTGCTGCGCGCATACAAGCGCGGGGAGAAAGAAGAGGACTGCGTAGAGTGAATGAAATCGTCTATTCATGCAATTCACCTCTGGTGCGTGTCGATTCCTGACAGTCTATCCAACAGCGTAGACGGGTTCATAATAGGAGCAGGCTGAAGGGCCAATTAATTCGACCGCAGCCCTGCGCTCCGGTTAGGGATGACGATGGTTCGCTGCTTGAACGTGTTTCAAAAACCTGCCTTGTGTCAGGGCACGACCGGGGTACCCTCAGGGTCGCGTGCCGAAAAAGGCCGGAAAGACGAGGGGTTTTAACCCCTGAGGGCTTGCGCCGAGTTGCGATGGCCATTTTTGAAACACGCTCAAGGGAGGAACTGCAGGGAATGGCAAAATGTTGGATGGGCGGTTTGCGGTTGGCTGGTTTTAAGTTACTTATCCTGGCGGTCACCGTTGCGGGCGGAATCGCACTTCTAACTCGTCCGGCATCCGCGCAGACTGCGGTAACGTCCGCTGAGTCCGAGTGGCTGCAAGATCTGGCTACGTGGCGCGCACGCAGGGCGCAGGAAGTGGACGCTCCCGATGGCTGGCTGACGCTTGTCGGCCTGGAGTGGCTCAAGCCCGGAGCCAACTCCGTGGGAGCGGCTGCGGGTAACCTGATCCAGGTGCATTCTCAGGCGCCCGACCACATTGGCCTGCTTACGGTCAGCGGCAAGACGCTGCAACTGCTTTCCCCTTCAGAAGGCTTTCCGGCCGATCTCAAGATCGATGGCCAACCGGCGCGCGAGGGGCCGCTGGCCGCTGGCGCGAAGCCCGCCGTCATCAGTTGGCATGGGCTTTCCATGGTGGTGCTCGATCGCGGCGGACGCTACGCAGTGCGCATCAAGGACGCGGATTCCGCCACGCGCAAGGGCTTTCACGGGCTGAACTGGTACGCTCCCGACCCGCAGTTCAGCGTGGAGGCGCGATGGCTTCCTTTCACGCCGCCGCACATCGAAAGAATCCCCACGGCCATCAATACCACGCTTGATCTGCCTGCACCGGGGGTTGCCGAATTCACCGTGGCCGGCAAAAAGCTGACCCTGGAGCCGGTACTCGAGAGCCCCGGAGACCGGATGTTGCTCTTCATCGTCAAGGATGAAACCGGCAAGGAGACCACCTATGCGGGCGGGCGTTATCTGCATGCGCCTTTTCCCGATCACGGCCTGGACAACCCGGGCAAGCTGATTCTGGACTTCAACCGGCTGGAAAACCCTGCCTGCGCTTACACGCCCTACGCCACCTGCCCTCAGCCGCCGGAGAAGAACCGGCTGCCGGTAGCGATAGAAGCGGGCGAAAAGCGCTATTTGCCATGAGGCGTTCCGAGGGACTGTTGCCGCGGCTCGCTATAAAATCCAATCATGCCCCCGAAGATCGAAGACCTTCGCATCCAATGGACCAAAGTCGTACTTCCCCCTGTCTTTCTTGAAGAAGACCTGCCCGTCAGCGAGACCGCAACGGCCACCATCTTCAATGCGCGCACCGATATCTCCGCCATTCTCAACGGCCGCGACACGCGCCTGCTGGTGCTCTGCGGCCCATGCTCGATCCACGACACCAGGGCCGCGCGAGAATACGGAACGCTGCTCAAATCCGCCATCAAGGAGTTTTCCGCCGACCTGCGCATCGTGATGCGCGTCTACTTCGAAAAGCCGCGCACCACCATCGGATGGAAGGGGCTCATCAACGATCCGCATCTCGATCAGTCGTATAAGATCAACGACGGCCTGCGCCTGGCGCGCCACCTGCTGCTCGACCTGGCCGAGATGGGCGTGCCCACGGGAACGGAATTCCTGGACATGATTTCGCCGCAGTACATCGCCGGCCTGGTGAGCTGGGGAGCCATCGGCGCGCGCACTACCGAGAGCCAGGTACATCGGCAGCTCGTCTCCGGCGTGTCGTGCCCCGTGGGCTTCAAGAATGCCACTTCCGGCGACGTTCAGGTGGCCGTCGACGCCATCCAGTCCGCTGCACATTCGCACACTTTTCTGGGCCACAGCAAGCATGGGCAGTCGGCGATTTTTGTGACTACTGGGAATCCCGAATGCCACATCATCCTGCGCGGCGGCCGCAAAACCGTGAATTACACCGCGGAAAGCGTTGCCGAAACCGCCGCCAAAATGGAGAAGGCGGGCATTCCGGCGCGAATCATGATCGACTGCAGCCACGCCAACAGCGGCAAGGATTATCGCCGCCAAGGCGTTGTCTGCCACGACGTGGCCGCACAGATTTCAGCCGGCGACCGCCGGATTGTGGGCGTGATGCTGGAAAGCAACCTTGTGGCCGGTGCGCAGGCGCTGCAGCCGGGCCAAGCGCTGGACTCCCTCGTCTATGGCCAGAGCATTACCGACGCCTGCATCGACTGGCCTGAGACGCACTTGCTGCTCACCGAACTGGCCGCCGCGGTCCGCACCCGAAGGCAGGCTTAGATCTTACCCGTTTATAAGTAGCGCCGACCTCCAGATCGGCTGTCGTGTGGGCCTCCGGCCCGCACACGGACTCTGGCAGCCTGGACGCCGCCAGTACAGCCGGCCTGGAGACCGGCGCTACTCGAATGCGTAATTTACGGATAAGCTCTTAATTCCTCCGCGGCCCGATCAGGACGCGTGTTCGCCGCCGCGCGAAACGGATGCGGCACGGCAACCCTATTGGACCAACACCGCAGCTCTGGTCGCGGACGGCCATCCAGGCTAACTGATCCTGGCCCAACATCCACGCTGTCGCGTTTGCCGCGTTGTGAGTCTCCGCCATGAAGTAAGCGGCATCCACGTCCACATCGGCCGCTTCGGCATTCATATCCTCGCACTTTTCCGACGAGACGGGGGGCAGGTCGGCCGCGCCCGCGCAGTAGTCCTCATCATGGACAAGAACGTACTTCTTGCCGTTCGCGGGAATGAAGTACCGGGTCGAAACCCATCGCGGACTAGTCACCAGTATCCATTGCGCCAGATCCTGCTGAAAGGCAACCGGAAGCTGGTCCATGGAAAGATACGTATCCGTCAACTGGCGCGAATAAATGGCCAGGGTCGGCGTCGGTTCACCGTTGGTGGGATGGAAATAGACCCCGCCCAGTGCAATGCCCTCCCGCATGTCGAACCACACGAATCCCTTGCCGCTCAGGTACGGGCCGCCGTGGCTGGCCACCATCGCGTAGCGGCCTTCGCGAATGTCGATGGGCAGGGGTGCGCCGTCGAGCAGCGTTTCCACCGTGTCTGAAAGCGGCATGTCGCGGCCGTAGTGATATTCGGTGCGCGGGATTACCTGCTTCATCAGGTTGCGGAAGCGCTTGTCCTTCTGGATTTCATGGGGCGTCTTGCCCGCGTAGTCATTGAGGAACGCAAGCTGATCGGAAGGGATGCGGTTCTGAAAAACTGCCGGCGGCGGGGGCGGTTCGGGCGCCGGAGCGCCTGCATCCTGTTGCGCGGCGGCGCCGGCAGCGAATAAGCCGCCCGCGAAGAGCAGAATCGCGGGGAGCAGGATGGTGGAAGCAAGCTTGCATCTGCGGAGGGTAAGTGGGAAGCGCCGCATGGCAGTGACCTCTGGCCAATAATATAATCCGGTTTCCCGATTCTTTGAAGATGAAATCTCGGGCATCCGGCGCGGCGGCGCAGCTGAAGCCGCGCCCGTTCAAAGCAGATGCCGTGCTCTACCGCGCGCTTGCCGGCGGGACAATCCCATTCATTCGCAGGTACTCAACCATCTGCCCGTAATGATCGTTGGCATGCGAAATCAAAAAACCGGAGAGCGTGGCCCGCGTAGCAAATCCCGGCTCCGGAGACTTGATCACTTCAAATGCGTTTGCCGGCGTGAGCGTGGCCATTGCCTTGTGGGCAAAGGCAAACGAGTCGGCCAGGGCAGCGACAATCTCGTCCTTGCCGGTCAGCTTTTCCACCGCCCGCACCTTGGCGTCCGGCTGCTGGCCGATAACGAGGTAGGCAAAGAAGTAATTGGCCTCGGCCACATGCGTCGCCTGCTGCGCAAAGGTCCGCACCGTGGCAAACTCGGTTTTCTGCGTGGGCACAAAGATCGCCGCGCTGGGAGCAAAGCCGAACTTGTCCGCCGGCATGGCCTTCACCGCGCCCATCATCTCCATCTCGATCAAATTCAACTGCGAATCGAGCGCAGCGGATGGAGTTGCGATAGTTCCCACGGCGGGCCCTGCGGCAACACTCGTATTCATTTGCGCCGCGGCTACAAACGCACTCGCGCCCACGACGCAACAGGCCGTCATTCTCAAAATATGCATTGCCCAACCCCCTCGGATTTTTGTTCGGGAAATCGCTACAAGCTTAGCAGAACCATGGGCGGGGTGACCGCAGCGATTCGTGAAAATATCCGTGGGCATCGCGCAGAAGTGAAAATCGATTAAGCAAAATTGCGAGTCATGCTCACTCCAGCAGGCCGAGACGCACAGCTTCATTGTGGACGACCTGGTAGCACTCGCACGCGGCATCCAGCAAGCCGGAGCGATTGTGGATGGTCACGCGCCCGCGCGTATGCGTGATGAGTCCCGCTTTCTGCAACCGGGCGGAGGCCACGGCAACCGAACTGCGGCGCGTGCCCAGCATGATGGCGAGAAGCTCCTGGGTGATGGGAATCTGGTCGGTCTGCACGCGGTCGCGGCACATCAGCAGCCAGCGCGCCAGCCGCTCGTGAAGATCGTGAATGCGATTGCAGGCCGCGGTCTGTGCAGTCTGGGTCAGCGCCCCCTGAACGCAGCGCAGCAGGTATGAACGCAAGGGGGCAGAGGCATCGAATTGCTCCTTCAGAATCCTGGCTTTCACGCGAAAGCCGTGCCCCGGTATCTGCATGAAGCTTCGATTGGGACAGGAAACGGTTCCCAGCAACACTGGGATGCCCATAAATCCTTCACGCCCCACCAGGCCCACTTCAACGGTTGTGCCGTTTTGCATGGTAGCCACAATGGAGCAAATGCCACCCTCAAGGAAGTAAGCGAATTCGATGGGTTGCCCTGCCTCATAGAGAGGCAGGTTCCTTGGCAAGTCGACCGGTTGCAGGTGGGGCGTGAATTTCTGCATGACTTCAGGTGGCAAGGATGCCAGAAGTCTGTTCTTGTAGGTCTTCCGCGGAGATGGCGAAGACATTCGAGATCCTTTGCTAGGAAAAGGTCAGGGCAATCCTAGTTGTGCGTAGAAGTGCGTTTCACCGGTACGCCCTCTTAAAGCGTTGGACGTAGAAAGATCGTATCTTTCCGTAACACATCCGTAACACAGAAGATAGGGCAGACAGCTTTCACGAAGATTCTTCCCTTGTGTTCGACAAATGACAGACATGTTTTGAATCGCGAAGGTAACTTGAACCTAACTTCCCGCTTGACACTGAAAGCTGAGTCCAAAAGAGGGGTTTGTGGCTTGAATACTTACCCCCGGATGGTGCACGTGCCAGAATCCTTTCTTGAGACTAAGTCGAGCAAGTGGAGCTGCATGTGTTCCCATTTCGGATTGCAAACTTCCCAAATCAGGATGTGCCCATTTGCATACTCAGAATTACTCGCGAGTTATGCAGCAAACGGGCTATTGTGGACCTGATTGCTCAGAGTTGTCGTGATGCGCGTCACAAGGGTTCGAGCGATGCATGTCACCTGATTCCAGTCAATGAAACGTGCGTGTCGAACCCGGCTCTACACCGAGCGCTTCTGCCTGAATGCGGCAGATCGATTCGCGCAGTATAGGGGGTCTCATTGTCAATAACTGTCGTTCTGGCTGTGTGCGCTGACTCATGGCTGCTGTCATCCTATGACGCGGCGTGGAGATCCGCCGGATTCATTGTCATCGCGGCGGCCTCCATACGAGAGGCGATCGATCATTTCCAGGCCGGCGATTTCGACCTGGTCCTTTTGGATTCTTCCATCTCCAGCGAAGACATGGAGCGGCTGGCCTTCCTGGTTCGCTCATCCGGCTCACGAACACCTGTAGTTTCCATCGCTGATCTTGCCGGCGACCGCAACTTTCTTGCAGACAAAACGCTTAATAACCACGCAGGCGGGGTGCTTGCCGGCATGATCGAGTTACTTGCAGAGCGGGAGAGAGTTTTGCGAACAGCGGCTCTCCCGCATAGCACCGTCGCTTAGTACTACAGTTGTAGATCGCAGATCGCGGAGGGAGCAGGGGGTTTTAACCCCCTGAAAGATGGCGAATTTACTTGGCCTTTAGGCCCGGGCCTTTGGCCGTCCCCAAAAAATTGAGCGAAATACAACTGTAGTATTAGGGAACGTCTGAATAAGTCGATGTCTTGAAAGGGCATGACTTTAGTCGTGCCGCAAGGGCAGCAAAATGAACGCGGGCTTTAGCAGCCTGTGGCAGAAGTCCGGCTTTGAAAGGGCACGACTTTAGTCGTGCCGCAAGGGCAGCAAAATCAGCAGGGCTTTAGCCCCTGAGGGATGTATTTTCTGAACTCTCGACTTTTGCCACAGGCTGTTAGTACTACAGTTGTAGATCGCAGATCGCGGAGGGAGCAGGGGTTTTAACCCCCTGAAAGATGGCGAATTTACTTGGCCTTTAGGCCCGGGCCTTTGGCCGTCCCCAAAAAATTGAGCGAAATACAACCGTAGTATTAGGGAACGTCTGAATAAGTCGATGTCTTGAAAGGGCATGACTTTAGTCGTGCCGCAAGGGCAGCAAAATGAACGCGGGCTTTAGCAGCCTGTGGCAGAAGTCCGGCTTTGAAAGGGCAC
>Ga0302319_10001790_pt1 | contig 47462 bp, 74 predicted proteins | sample Bog_T0_2_FD_203319 | JGI IMG/M metagenome (GOLD analysis project Ga0302319, IMG submission 203319) | Peat permafrost microbial communities from Stordalen Mire near Abisko, Sweden - Bog_T0_2 | ecosystem: Environmental > Terrestrial > Soil > Wetlands > Peat | place: Sweden: Abisko, Stordalen Mire... | reverse complement strand
CGGCCGAAGATGAACACCTCAGCAAAGCCGGTGACGCTTTCGGCTCCCTCATCTCGACCTTCGCCGACGATCTCCTCCAGGGGCGCCGGCTGACGATCAGCAGAGAAAATGGAATCATGCTCAATGGCATGGAAATCGGAGTCGACACTTCGGAGTCGACCATGTGGAGAATCGAGATCTGCGTCATGGCAGCGATTGCAAGAACTCAGCAATCGCCTCTTCTCGTAATCGATGCCGCTGACATCCTGGACGCGCAAAATCGCGGTCCGTTCCTCAATTGGCTTTTCAATCGGATCATTCCGAATTTCCAGCACACAATTCTCACGATGACTCCGCGTGGGAAAATCGAGGAAGAGGGCGTTCCTCCTCCCGGTGCCACGAAATGGATCATCAACAAGGGCGAACTGACAAAACTGCTCGCCGCTCAGAAAGCTGAATCATGACCAATGCTCTGTCCCGCTTCGACTACGAGAACATCGACGCCATCCTCGATCTCTTCCTCGCGCCCAAAGACGGCGAAGAGGAGGAACCGGAGAACATCTCCGTCGAGCGACCCTCCGTCGAGGCCTTCATCAAGGACCTCGTCGGCAAGGTCGGCGAGGCCTTCAAGACCACCGAACTCCAGTACAGCCTCCCCAATGATGAGGCTGACGCCACGCTCCTGGTCACCGAATTCGCGGTGATCAAGGCCTTCTACGAATACGAACTCGATCACCACGCGATCGAGAAGCTGCGCACCACCTTCAACCTGCACCCGGCGCCCACGGCGTGGCTCCTCCCGGTCACCAAGACCCACGAGGAGCGCGGCGAAGGCGGCAAGAAGATCAAGGTCGAACACACCGAGATCCTCCCCGTCGCCAATCCCCCGCTCAACGTCCTGCAGTTCAAGAAGTGGGCCGTCTCGCCCACTGTCTCCGGCTTCCTGAAGGACGCGGCCAATCGCGTTCGCTTCAGCGATCTCGAAGACGACGAGAACATCGCGGCCCTGGTCCTCGAAGGCTTCCAGCTGGGCGGCTATCTCGACCGCTTCAGCAAGGCCTCCCTCGACATGCTCAACGTCACCATGCAGCTGGCGGTGGCCGCGGTGCGCGAGGAACTGTACCTCTGCCGCGACAAGTGGTTCCAGGAGAACCTCGAACTCCGCACCGATCTGCCCCCGGTGCTGAACGACGACACCCGCTCGGTCCAGGACGAGCACGCCGCCGGTCTGTGGGCGGAGGCCGAACGCAAGCGCGTCGACCGTCTGGCCAAGGCGCGCGAGAAGCGCGACAAGGAGCACGCGGAGACGAAGAAGCTGCGCGCGCAGGTGTTCGAAACCTTCGCGACCATCCCCGGCTTCGGGCCGCTGATCGCGGTGCTGACGGACGAGAAGTTCGAAGTCGCCAAGGCCCTGGTGGATACCGGCACGGCCACGAAGTCGTGGCTGCCGGAATCCTTCGTCACCCTGCTCAAGGGCTACTCGACCAAGGCCTCCGTGCACGAGGAGACCCTGATCCGCTTCGCCGAGGACTACGCCTTCACCGAAGCCGAGAAGGTGAAGCCGCTGCGCTTCAAGACCTTCGACGACGGCACGAAGAAGATCGGCAACAAGGACCGGAAGCCGCCCGGCGAGACCCGCCCGAACAAGACCACGCGCCTGCACATGCTGAACGGCCTGGAGAAGAAGAAGATCAAGGCGCTCGACATGGTCAAGTGGCTGATCACCAACAAGGCGGTGACGGCCTCCGAACTCGGCGCCCTGCTCCTGACCGACGCCGGCATCAAGGACGCGACCTGGGACGAGATCGTCAAGGCGCTGAAGGCGCCGTCCTCCGACAAGGCTGCCTGATCAAGAACTCGCTCTAGCCGCTAGAGCTAAAGAAAAAGACAACCCCATGTCCTTCTACACCGTATCAACCGTCCCTCCAGATCGACTCAGCGATGAGGAGATCCGCAAGGAGATCGACGTGCTGAAAGCTGAACTCGCGACGATCGAGAACAGCCTCGCGGCGAAGAAGGCATGGGCTGTCGTGGATGGAAAGAACGACACTACGGAATACATGGAGTGGGTTGCCCGCTCCCGTGATTTCCGCAAGAAACTGCTCATCCGCTACCTAGCGCTCAGACTCGTCTGGCGCGAAATCACCCAAGGAAAAAGGAAGTAGAATGGACGACACGTTCAGTGGCGACGAGGAAGACGACGCCATCAACGAAGACGCCGTCATGGAAGATGACGACGATGACTATGACGACGACAACGGCCCGACCGAGGCCGAGATCGAAGACATGGAGGTCGAGAAGGCGATCCAACGCGCCGAAGACCACATCGACGACGATGACGACGACTGCGAATGGTGCGAGGACGATGACGAATGAGCGATCCTGACACGACCTACAAGTGGCAGACGATCAGCGTCGAACAAGCCAACACCATGACGTTCATCGAACGTTCGTGGGAAGAATGGAAGAAGCAGTACACCATCACCGAGATGCAATCGGACGAGATGCTGGCTGCGAAGGTCAAGGTCATCACCGATGACCGCGAAGGGCTCCATGCCCTGATCGGAATCCACGCCAGGGACAAGGACTACTGCATCGTCTTCCTGGTGCGCAAGGCCCCCTACATCAAATCGATCGTGCAGGGCGTCGACATCATGATCGACATCGACAAATACGACCGCGCCGTGGCGTTGGCAAAAGGCGCGATGCGCCGCCTGCACGTGCTCGGCCTCAATGCCGCCGTCTTCGCGCTCTACGGACATCTCGGAATGGCCCAAGCGGCTCTCGAAGGTGAACAGAGCCGTCTCGCTCCCGACAAGGAGAAGATCGCGAAGATCACGGATGAAATCCAGAAACTCAACATCAGCCTGATGTCGGCGCTTGCCGATGTCTTCCGCTGGTCTGGCCTCCAACAAGGAAAACCGCGTGACGACTCTACCACTTCTGTATTCACGTGACGCCAAGGGCAAGATCCGCCAGTGGAGCGTGACCACGGTGGGCGCCATGGTCATCATGGCGTATGGGCTCATGGGCGGGAAGCAGAAGGAAGAGAAGTACCGCGCCGAACCGAAGAACGTCGGGCGGGCCAACTGGACCTCGCCCGAGAAGCAAGCCGAACTCGAAGCCGCTGCCGCGTGGCAGAAGAAGCGCGACGAGGGCTATGACACCGACCCGGCGAAAGCGCTCGCGGTCGAAGTGCTGCTGCCGATGCTCGCGCATCGGTTCGACAAGCACGAGAAGAAGGTGAAGTTCCCGCTCGACGTGCAGCGCAAATACAATGGCATACGCTGCCTCGCGTTGGTGGGGAGGGACAACAAGACGACGCTGATCAGCCGACAGGGCAAGATGCTCATCGCGCCGCACATCAGCGGCTACATCGAGAACGGCTTCGGCCTCGACGGCGATCTCTTCGACGGCGAACTCTACTGCTACGGCCTGCCGCTGCAGACCATCGTCAGCCTCGCGAAGGACAACCGGCCCGAGAGCCTGAAGCTGTTCTACTACATCTACGACATGCCGAAGGTGGCTGGCCAGCCCGCGCTTCCGTGGAGCGAACGCCGCAAGCATCTCGAAGCCCGCTTCTTCTCGAACAACCGCGTGACGGCCAGCTTCGGACCCAAAGTCGTCCCGCCCGGCGCTTCTGTCGTGCACGGCTCCCTGGCCCAGGCCGAGACGCTGACGGTCAACGACATGTCCGAGGTCACCGACTTCGAACGTGTGTCCGTGACTGCCGGCTTCGAAGGCATCATGATGCGCGATCTCGGCGCTGAATACCGGCTCAACGTCCGCTCGACGGGACTGCTCAAGCTGAAGCGGTTCCAGGACGCAGAGTTCGAGATCGTCGGCTTCGAGGGCCGCGAACTGTCCGGCAATGAAGAGATTCTCTCAGCGTTCATCTTCAAGAACAACCTGAACGAGAAGACGTTCAAGGCTGTCCCCATCGGTACGCACGAACAGAAGCGGAAAATGTGGGAAGAGAACGAAAGCTACCTCGGCCGGCGCATGACCGTCCGATTCCTGGAACGGAGCGTCGACGGAGTCCCTATCGGTAACCCGGTCGGGATCGGTTTCAAAGACCCGACCGAAACTGATCCGGAAGACGAAGACGACAAGATGTGGAGCAACAGTGCGGAATGACGCGCTAGCAGTACAACTCAGGAACCGTCGCGGAGATGTTATTGCCTTGGCTGTTATCTCACCAGAGGACGAAAGTCGTGTCGCGGCCTACAGTTGGTCTATGGAGAGACGCGGGGGCTACGCCAAAGCGCAGGTCGATGGAAAATGCATATCATTGCATTCGTTCATACATCAATGCGACGAGGACATTGATCACAAAAACCGCGACCGACTGGATGAAAGACGAGACAATCTACGATGTGTATCTCGATCCGAAAACAACCGCAATAAAGTAAAATTGAAACCGTCACTCCGTAAAGACGGACGATATTGCGTCGGGATCGGACCGAAGGGCGCGTCGAAACAACACATGTTCCGGTCAAAAGACGCGGCAGATGCCTTTTGTGCCGAAGTCCTACGCTCGCGCAGAGCTTCAATTGGCGGCCCAGACGCCCTCAGCCAGCAAGAGAAAGAGTCTTTGCGCGTCGTGGCGTGCCCGACGACGAGTAAGAGCAAGACTGGGGTTTGCGGCGTGATCCAACGTCGCAATAGGTTTCTTGCTGTCACCTCCAAACAAGAAGGTAGGAGATATGTAGGGTCTTTCGCTACCATAGAAGAAGCGGCAGAAGCCCTACGAAAGGCAACCGAATGACTGAAGAAAAGAAAAAGAAATCGAAAGCACCTGACATCTCGATCGACCTCCGCGAGAAAATGGCCGAACTCCACGAGTTCACCAGTGAACTGAAACTCGCGGAGTTCTTCGGCGGCGACATCAAACTCGTCCGCAAGACGCTCATCAAGATGTGGCAGGTCAACACAGTCATCCGCTCGTCAGAGCAGGAACATGACCCGCGGCAGAACACCCACTTCGACCGGTGGACTCTGACCGAATTCAACACAGACGGCGTCACCTATCCGATGTACGTGAAAGCGGTGCACGACGAAGAACTTCAATCGATGGCGGTCGCCATCGGAACCCGTCTCAACTTCGTGATGATGGAGGACTATCGGAAGCATTTCAAAGGGAATGACGAAGTCCTCTCCAAACTGAAAACAACCCCACAGGCATGGGTCGAAGCGGTACGTCGATGTCTCGACGATGCCCTCGTGAAAGGCGATATCGAGCTATGAACATGTTCCCTCCGAACCGACCCCGCATCTGGGTCGCGTTCGACTTCGACGGCACCCTGGCCGAATTCCACGGCTGGGGCGGCCCCATCACCCAGGCGTGCCCCATCGCCCCTGCGGTGGCCCTGGCCAAGCAGCATCTCGACTACGGCGACCATGTGGTGATCTTCACTGCCCGTGTCGTCCCCGTCATCCCGTTCTCGGTGGAGAACCAGCGGCAGAATGCCGAAGACGTCCTCCAGATCCAACAGTGGTGCCTCCACCATCTCGGGCAGGCGCTCTTCGTCACCGCCCAGAAGGACTACCGCATCAGCATCTACTACGACGACAGAGCCGTGCAGATGAAACTCAACACCGGCGAAATCCTCGGCGACAACACCATCATCCACCCGGCTCCGTCCGCGAGCCAAGCCTTCATCGAGAGCCTGCAGGCTCCGGAAAATCCCAAATGATCCACATCATCTTCGTCCTCGGCCCCACCAACTCCGGCAAGACCACGGTGCTCGAAACCGCCGGCACGGTCGGCCGCGTCCATCTCGTCGAAGTCGGCAAGATGATGCGCGCCAAATACCTCGACCCGGGCTCGCTCAACTACAACCCGGACTATTTCAAGGGCGACTCCAGCCCGGCGCATACCGCGATCGAGGCCTTCGACATGATGCAGACTGGCATCGCCCGCGGCATACAGGCCGGCAAGGACATCATCTTCGTCGACGGGCAGCCCCGCGACATCAAACAGTGCGATAACATCTTCGAACTGTACGAGCGGAACCCCAACAACCGCGTTACCTATCTGAATCTCTACGCCCCGCTCGAATTGCGCCGTGAGCGCGCGGCGAAGCGTGACAGCGACCCGGTGAAACTTGCCCTGTCGATGGCACGCATGGAGAAGGATGTGATCAAGATCTATGAAGTCCTCTGCCGCATCATGAGTCGCGGCTCGGATATCGTCACCGTCGAAAGCTCGCGCTTCGAGTCGTACCACACCCTGGTCGACTTCCTGCGCACGCACATGGATATCCGCGATGGAATCACCACGCGGAAATGAGTTCTTGGTTTTATCTTTGAAAACAACCACCTCTGAGGCTCCATGACGACCTACACTGCAGACGAGAAAATCGCTCTGCGTCCGATCCGTAAGGTGATCATCCCGGCACCTTTCTCCCACGCAGGCAAGTCCCTCGGTTTCGTCGGTCGCAGCAATGCCGGCCGCCAGTATCTCAACAACCTGCGCAATCTCTGCCCGCTTCCGAAGGATCCGACCGACAAGGACTACCCCTTCCTGAAAGCGCTGCGCGAGTACCTGCGCCTCACGGAGTAATGATGAATCGCGAAGAAGCACTGATGGATTTGAAAGACCTGGATGACCAGAACCACCAGAACTGGGTTCTGGTCATCAAGCATGAAGGAGTCTTCCACCTGATCCACTACGCGTCGGACTACGACGCCGCAATTGTGGCAGAAGAACTCGAAAACAACTCGGTCGGCGAAGACTCGTTCGACGAGATGCTCGAAAAAGGCGCCAAGCTCGCCGTTGTGCGCGCCCCGGATTTCATTCCAGATGAGCACAATGGTGGCATCAACTGGACTCAGGTCCAACAAGCCGTCGAAGAAGATGACGAAGGCCGCTTCTTCCTCGGCAGCGTGTTCAGCATCATGCCGAGCCGCAAATACTACATGCCCTGGGCAACCGGGAACGTGAAGGACTGCCCGATCTGCAAAGGTGTCGGATTCATCGACAACATCTTCGCAGATATCGAAGTGAACCAGACCGCAAGCCGGTTGCGTAATGCGCTGACGAAGCGGTACGTGGACGCGAACATCCTGTTCGGGGACTGGGCACCGCCTGATCAGACTCTCGCTGGCAAGCTCGACTTGCAGATGCGGCAGTCACACCACAACACACAGTGCCCGTACTGTGGAGGCATTGGATCTCGGGAAGTCAGCTGCGACCAGATCTATTGGGAGTGGCTGGAAGAAGAAGCGGCAAAGTTCGGAGCATGGATCGAGACCGGAGAGGGCGATCCATGTGACATCTTCATCTCGAACAAAGGAGAGGAGGAAGACGATGACGAAGAAGATCCTGAAGATGAAGACGAGGAAGAATAGGAACACCAAGCGCGACCAAAAGAAGCGCGACAAACCCCAATACCCAGGAGACCGCAAATGACTGAACTGTCTTTCGAAAAACAAGATCTGCTGAACCTGCTCACCGAACGTGAGGCCTTGAAGTTCGGCAGCTTCACTCTGAAGTCGGGGCGCCAAAGCCCCTACTTCATCAACATGGGCAGCCTCTCGCAGGCGAATGATCTCGTGCGCCTCGGCCGCGCCTACGCGGAGACGATGCTCAACAAGGTCGGCAATCCGAGCGTCATCTTCGGACCGGCCTACAAGGGCATCCCGCTGGCAATCGCCACGTCGATCGCCTTCAGCAACATGGGGTTCCTCTCCAGCTGGGCCTTCGATCGCAAGGAAGTGAAGGACCACGGCGAAGGCGGAATGTTCGTCGGAGCACCACTCGGGTCCGGGACCAGCGTGGTGATCGTCGACGACGTGATCACCGCGGGCACCGCCATCCGGCAGACGATCGAGAAGGTGCAGGCGGCCGGCGCCTGGGTCCAAGGCGTCGTGGTGGCCTTCGATCGCGAAGAGCGCGGACTCGGTAGCGGGCAGACCGCGCTCGAAGAGATCCGCAACACCTACGGCATCTCGGTGGCGGCCTGTCTGACCATCTCCCAGGTGATCGAGCATCTGTATTCCATCCAGAAGCTGGACTACCAACAGCGCGAAGAAATCAAAACCTATCTCGGGAGGAATGGCTAGTCGATGGAGCAGTCGCAGCAGCAGAAAATCAAATCGATCGTGGACATGCATTTGTCGATCGAAGAGCACGAATACATGCGTGAGGAGGTTGAAACCCTCCTCGCGCATTCGACTCTTGCGCAGGCGTTCAAGCGTGCGGAAGAATGGCTCACGCTTCGAAAATACTACGGACACCGGTCCCTAGTGTGGGGTGAAATCGTCCACGATCTCAAACAAGCACTGGAGCAACACAATGGCTTGGTCGAAAAATAGCTTCGACACCAAATTCGAACTCGACAAGCAATATGGTAGCGTCGTCGAGATGGCACGGCGTTGCAAGAACGCCACCGACATCTTCTTCTACATCGAAACAATTTTCGAAAAGGACGCCGATCCGGACGGTGTGGAAATGCTCCGGAAAGAATTCACCAAGGCAGGCTATGGTCCTGAATTCGACGAGGACATGGCGAATGTTGTCGTCAATGCGATGAAGACTCCGATCCTGGCTGCCACGCGTGGAAACATCAACTTCGAGTGGAACTGGAGTAACAACCAGTTCCACCTCTACACCTACGGGGACGGCGATGCTGATCCTGATGTTGGCATTGCGCTGGCACAACTCTTTGCGCAGATCTGCGGCGTCCACGGCGCGTGGGTTGCGACTTGGGCCACGATCCACAATCGCGAGCCCCTCGACATTGGCACCGCGGTCTATACGAGGACTCAGGTCTACCGGTTCGACGTTGCGGAATGGCAGAAAATGAAGGTGCGGGCGGTGAACACCCGCAGGCAGCGCACGCACAAGCACGACATGCGCCGCGCCGCGAAGAAGGCGGCCGACGCCGCAGCCACCAAAGAAGGCTACGACGTCGAGTTCGGCCAGGGAGCTTTCGATCGTCTACCGCTGTCGATGCAGATGGCCGAGATCAAGGCCTACGAGGCCATCCATATGGTCCCGGACGACGTGCTGATGGAAGCGCTCAGCTTGGCGGCAAAGCCCATGGTCCGGGTCGATCCACCACCGATTGACCCGGATGAACTGCAGGCATTCCACGACCGTCTTGCAGACGGGATGGGCGTGCCTCGCGACATGCTCAGCGGCCCCTTGAAGGGGCCGCCGGCTCAGGTCGGCGAGGCTGGCGCGGTCGGGTGAGTCGCGGCCAGCGAGGCATTCGTCAGGTTCAGCGTGTGGCCATTGCCATCCACGCTGACCGACTGCCCATTCGCGCTGGCCTTGGCGGCCTGGATCTCACCCCAGGCCCGCTGCTTCGCCACCTCGACGGCGGCGTTGCAGATGTCGACCACATACTGCCCGACGTAGTGGAGGATCAGCAGCAGTTCGACGATGTCGCGGCCGATCTCGATCATCTTCGAGGCGACGCTGAGATAGTTCAGGATCACCAGGAGGGCGAATCCGGCGATCGGGATCCAGGACTTCGCATTGGCCAGGAACTTGTGTTCCAGCGCGAGGGCCTTGGATTCGAGACCCGTGACGTCAGCCGATGCGGTCTTGAGGGTAGAGGCGAGAGGATCGGTCATTGGTTTTCTTTCTCAGAAGTCCTTCGTGCTGAAGGAGAGGTAGACGATATCGGAGCAGAGGCCATTGTGAGCAGTAGACCAGAGGCGGCCAGCGCCAACACCCCAATGATTGAAACGATTGCCCCAAAGATCAGCCGGCGCGTAGAAGGACACGCCGAGTCCGAGGTCATAGGGGGCGACAAGGAAATCAGGGGCGACGGTGCCGTAGAGGAGACGCACGGGGCTGGCGCGGAGGCCGACAACGAGTTCACCGTCGTCGTTGTTGAAGCCGTGGAACTTGTGGCCCGTTCGCACAGCGGCAAAGGTGCCGAAATCGGTGGTGGGGAAATCCGGGGCGGGGTCGAAGAAGACACGGTTGCGGACGTAGTCGGCTTGGACTCCTGCTTCGGCTCTTGCTTGTTTTTGTGCCGGTGACTCGGACAGCCCGTAATTACGAACATCAATGAGCATATCAGAACCAGCTGGCACGTCTTTCGTAGTATGGATGTGGAGCGTGCCATTGGGGGCGTCCTTGGGTGCGACGAACATGAAATCGTTCTTCGTCGGAATTGCTACTTCACTGGCTGGGACTCGCGGCTGTGCCGCAGCGAAATACAACGTCACACCGATGACGATGACAATCAGAGCGATGCTTCCAAGATTCGGCAGCGTCGGCATGGGGTGAGTATCCCCGATGCCATTGACAGGTCAAGTGAATGCGACAAACCACGAGAGGACTATGATCGAAGAAATCCCGCTGAAATTCGGAACGCCTGAGCGCGGAACGAAGATCGTCAAAGCCGCCGTCATGTGGAACGACAAGGTCTACACCGGATGGCGGCACATCCACATCATGCTCCACCTTCGTAGCCTCGGCAAAGAACACGTGACGCAAGACGAACAGGGCTTCGTCGATGCAGAAGGTCATTTCCAGACGCGGTACCGCTCAAGCCGCTTTGCATATCACGCCGGTCAGGTTCGGCGGATCAAACACATGCTGACCAGCGAAGACGTGTGGGATGAAGACGGAGTTCCACACATCAACGATCCGATACCACTGTCGAGGACATTGCCATGAGATACGAATCCCAAATCAGAGATCAATGCCGTCTCATCGACGAGATCCTGAAAGATCCGATGCTGACGGCTGAGAGAAAGGTCATGGAGATCACCGAAGCTCGGCGCGTGATGCAGAATCTCCAAGACAGTCTCGACATCGAGAACGCGCGCCCGAACAAGATCATCGACCTCGAAACCGCATCAGCGGAGTTCCTCAGCGAACTCGCGCAACGCGCCCGCCATGCTGCTCCCCGTGGATCACGCCTGGAATACGACGCCCTCAGAGCATTCGAGTTCCACCCGAACCGTGGTGGCTTCGACCGCAAAGACTTCTTCCCACAACCCCAGAAAGACAATCATGACGAATGATCGCAAACCCGGCGAATACCATGACATCGCCTACCAGGATATGCTCCACCACATCCTCGAAAAAGGCGAAAGCCACGAGGACCGTACCGGCGTGGGCACGACCTCTGTCTTCGGCTATCAGAACCGATTCGATCTCAGCGAGCGGTTCCCGCTGCTGACCATCAAGAAGATGGCGTTGAAATCCATCATCACCGAACTGCGGTGGTTCCTGGCCGGCGAGACCGATGTGAAGTGGCTGCAGGATCGCGGCTGCCATATCTGGGACGAATGGGCCACCGCCGAGAAGTGTGCGGAGTACAAGCGCGAAGCCGGCGATCTCGGTCCGGTCTACGGCTGGTCGTGGCGCCACTTCGGCGCAGATCAGCGCCACGATCGCTGGAACAAGAAGAACCCCGACAATGCGCAGGCCCTCAGCACCCAGGGCGTCGACCAGATCGCAGTGCTGTGCGATCAGCTGGTCAAGAACCCTGTCAGCCGGCGGCTGATCGTCACCGCCTGGGATCCGGCCGTCGCCGCCGACGTCTCGCTGCCGCCGTGCCATTCGTTCTTCCAGTGCAAGGTCCGCAAGGATCCCACCGGAAACTCGAAGGGCATCCTCGATCTGCACATGTACCAACGCAGCGCGGACAGCTTCCTCGGCGTGCCGTTCAACATCGCCAGCTATGCGCTGCTGCTCTCGCTCCTGGCCCACACCCACGGGTTCAAGCGCGGCGACTTCATCCACAGCTTCGGCGATCTGCACATCTACAACAATCACCGCGATCAGGTGAAGACGGTGATCGGGCGTGTGCCGTTCTCGTCGCCGAAGCTGCTGCTCAGCGACGAGATCAAGGACCGCGGCTTCCAAGGTGTGCTCGACTTCAAATTCGAGCACGTCGCCTTGGTGGGCTATGAGCACCATGACGCTGTGAAAGCCGAAGTCGCAGTATAGGATTCTCCTGATGCTGCAGATCATCCCTGCTGACAAGCCCGACAATACGTTCTTCGTGTCCGATACCCATTTCGGACACAAGAACATTCTGAACTACTGTCCGAACCGGCAGCGATGGGCTTCCACCATCGAAGAGATGGATGAGAAGCTCATCGCTGCCTGGAATTCGGTTGTTGGAAAATGGGACGTGGTACTCCATCTTGGGGACTTCGCGCTGGTGCGAGGCGAAGAGATGGAGCGCTATATCAAAAGATTGAATGGGGTCATCGTTCTCGTGAAAGGCAACCACGACCGGTGTACCAATACGAAATACAGGGAGGCAGGAATTGCGTCCATCGTGAAGAGTCACTTCTTCTCGTTTGCTGGCATCCCGCTGTTCTGTATCCATTCTCCGCATCATGACGACCTCTCGGTCAAGTCACTGTTCCCGCCCGGAGCAGACTATCCTGAATTCCTATTCCACGGTCACACGCACGGTCTTTCCCGCCCTGACGCGTATCGTGATGCAAATGGAATTCGTGGATTCGATGTTGGAATCGATGCAATGTGCACCACCCTGAATCCAGGCGCTGTACCCGCGCCGATCACACTGCGGAAGGCAGTTGAATACGCAACAAACTATGGGAAAAATCTCGTTCAATCGCAGGAAGAAGAAACTGGAGTATGATAGCCCGCCGTTCGATCAGCTGTTCAACAGCCTCGAACTGGTGGAGAAGATCCTCTTCTCGGAGGCGTCTGTGCTCGACTTCCTGATGAAAAACATGACCGACGACACCAAGAAGTCGTTGATCCGTTTCGCGACTCTCGATGAGCGGCTGATGAAGCGCCTCGAAGAGATCGCAGCCAGCCGGCCGGCGAAGAAGGCCCCCGCTGGGAAGATCGATGTGAATGAGGTGGTCGACCAATTGATCGTCAACATCTCGCCGATCTTCTCCATCGTCCTCATGACTGACGGTACGAGATATGTGGAAACGAAGCCGAATGACATCGGCTCTCTCGTCACCTTCGAAGAATTCGAACGAATCCATGACCAGTCCGTCGATACGCTGTTGACCGTCATTGCCGGCCAGCGGATCACGCAACTCGAACGCGTCCTGGAAATCCTCAAAGCAGAACCCATTGTGATCTCCAACAATTTGGTCACCATGGACAAAGGTCAGTTCTTCAAGAGCGTGACCGTGTATCATCAGTCCCAATATGCCGCCTATCTTGCAAAGATAGGCGCAGGTATTCTCCCAGACCACAACGAAGAAGTCGAATCCGAACCCAACGAGAAAATCCAATGAGCGACAAGATCTACATCCTCGCGGAGAACGCCTCCCCGGCGGCCCGCATCCAAAGCCCCTTCGGCGCCATCGCGACCGACGTCTCCGGTTCCGTGAGCGCGGAAGCGGTGATGAAGAACGCCGGCCTGAACTGGCGCGTCAGCAAGGAAGAACTCTTCCTCGCCGACAAAACCAAGATCACCGACCACGTGGCCATCCGCCGCGACGACACCAAGGGCGTCCTCGGCGTGGTAGGCAGCGGCTATGAGCCGCTGCAGAACGTCGAGGCCTTCGCCTTCGCCGACAACCTCGTGTCCCAGGGCGCGATGGAATACGTCGGTGCCGGCATGTTCGAAGACGGCAAGCGCATCTTCATCCAGGCGAAGCTGAACCGCCCCGATGTCGATGGTGAAGGCGGCATCGGCCTCGCCGAGGTCGTCCCCGGCGATGCGATCCAGCCCTACTTCTTCTTCGCCAACGGCCACGACGGCGGCCTGTCCGTCCACGTCCAGATGGTGAACATCCGCGTGGTCTGCGGCAACACCTTCGCCATGGCGATCGAGCAGGGCAAGAAGACCAAGAACCGCCGGGCCGGTACCGCCGTGACCCTGCGGCACACCAAGAACGTCTCCGAGCGCCTGGAAGAGACCCAGGAGATGCTGAAGTGGGCCGGGCTCGAATTCACCAAGTTCATCGGCGCCGCCCGCAAGCTGACGAAGAAGGACGTCCCCACCGGCATCGTCAAAACGATGTTCGACAAGATCTTCGAGATCGACGCCGACGACACCCTGTCGCTGAAGGCGAAGAATCGCGCCGAACGCCTCATGGAACTGTTCGTGACCGGCGCCGGCAACGACCTCAAGGGCGTGCGCGGCACGGCCTGGGCGGCGGTCAACGCCGTCACCGAATACCTGACCCACGAGGCCAGCACGAACGTGCGCGGCGTCAGCAAGGACATCAGCGAAGCCGACCACGCCCGCAAGATGGCGGCCAAGCGCGCTGAATCCAACCTGCTCGGCAACAACCGTACCATCGCCGACCGCGCGATGGCCCTGGCGCTGGCACTCTGATGGACAACGTCACCACCGTCCGCGAGACCCCGGCGCCGCGTCAGCTGACGCCGGCCGAGCACCTCACCAATGCCGAGACCATGCGGCACATCCTCACCGTGCGTGCCCTCCTCATGGAGGGCATCCGCGAATTGGTCAACCGTGCCGATGCGCACGACATCTCGAAGTTCAGCGACCCTGAAGTGTCCTGGTTCACCGAGAACACCGATCGCCTGAAGACGATGCAGTACGGCAGCCCGGAATACAAGGCCGTCATGGCCACCGGCCGCCCTGCCATCGAGCACCACCAGAAGAGCAATCGTCACCATCCCGAATTCTACGGGGACGACGGCATCAATGGGATGAACCTGTTCGATCTGATCGAAATGCTGTTCGACTGGAAGGCGTCGGGGCTGCGCAGCCCCGGCGGCAGCCTGACCCGCAGCATCGACATCAACGAGAAGCGCTTCAACATCGACCCGGCTCTGGTGCGCATCCTGCGCAACACGGTCGAGATGATCGACACCATGGGCGTCCGCGCCCGCGTCGCGCTGTCGTATCCACAGGAGAACGCCCAATGAGCTTCGAGAATCTGGGAATCTCCATCGATCCGACGACCGTGAAGAAGCCGCACTTCGTCGTGTTCGACTTCGAGACCGGTGGGTTCTCGCCGAAAAAGGCGAGCCCGACGCAGCTGGCGATGGAAATCGTCGATCGGTGGTTCACCCCGATCGACCTCTACCACCATCGCATCTTCCCGACGCTGCCCGTGAGTCCCGACGCGGCACGGGTGAACGGATACAGCGAAGAACTGTGGCGGGATACCGCGATCCCGCTCGATCAGGCGGATGACGTGTTCTACCGCTGGGTGAAAGGGGCCTTCCCCGATCCGGCGCACCCGCCGATCGGAATCTGCCATGGGTCTCCCAAGGTCGAGGAATGGCCTTTCGATTTCAAATTCCTGTACGCGCATATGCCGAAAACCGCCAGCCTGTTCTCGTCGGAGCGGTGGGATTCGTGCGTGATCTTCAAGGACTGGCGTGACCGCAAGCCGTCGCGCTGGGACCGCGTACGCGACCCGGTGACCGGCCACATGGTGCTGCCGAACTGCAAGCTCGCCTCCCTCGCCGTACTGATCGGCGAGGAGCAGGAGAAGATCCACGATGCCTTCTGGGACACCCGCATCGTGGTCCGCGGCCTGAAGTATCTGATGAACGACACCCATGGTGAGGTCGTTCCGAGTCAATCTGACTGACCACTACGGGTGGGTGCGAGCGGGCCACCGGTAGCGGTGCCTACACCATTGAAATGTCTACATTTCCCCAGGAAAAACACCAATTCTGTGTCAACACGGCACGACCATGGCAATCTGGCCGTGTTGACAGGGAGGCCGCCCTGGTACGCTGACTGGTCCGGTATGAGCCTCCTCCTGCCAATCCAGCCTGCATCCACCCTGCTTGGGTAAATGACATCGCGGCCCGCGTTCTATTGAACGCGGGCCGCTTCGTCTGATGCCTGTAACAAAGAAGAACGTCATGACCACTCCAGGTCACTTCAACGAAGATATCGTCGCGCTGATGCGCGCGGACAATGCCACCACAGCACAAGGAGTCATCAACCGAGAGAAAGACTACATCGAGTTCACGAAGGATACGCCGGACGCGCCGAAGATCGAAGACCTGACCGTCGACGATTACGCCGCCATCCTCGGAGTCCGGCGCCTCGCCCCCGGACAGCCCTGGGCCGAGTACCACGAGAAGACCGTCAACAAGGCGCTGAAGTCCGAAGACGAGAAGAACATCTGGCTGCCGTCCTGGGTCGCGAAGTCCCCCGACCGTCCGCACAAGTGGTATCAGGAAATGTGCGAGAAGCATGCCAGCGACGACAGCTTCACTGGTGAGAACGAATCAGCCTGCACCGACACTGTGAAGCAAGATTTCAACAATCTCCTCCGCAAATACTGCCCGGATGGAAAAGACCACGATGCACTCATCGGCACCGAGCCGACCGAGCACAAAGAATATCTCACCAGCATCATCAAAGAGGTGCTGAACTTCGCCGGGTTCCTCCTGCGGCCAATGGCTCGGAGCCCCGACTGCGAATTCGAATTCAAGTACGCAACTGTCCTCTGCCTCATGGCCGGCTTCGGATTCACCGGCCTGCGGATGACCGCGACCCGCTTCAAAGAGGAGGACCCGCAATGGAACATGGTCCTCAACGGCACCGATGACGAGATCCGCGTGATGGTGAAGCGCGCGAAGCTGCTGTGCGGCTACCCGATCTGCCTCGCCCGCGTCGATGCCTCCGACCTGTTCTACTTCCTGCTGCGTCATCGCCTGACGCCTGGACCCTGGTTCAAGTTCTGTGTCTTCATCCACATCTGCAAGTATGTGCGCTGCATGCTGAAGAAGTTCGAGGGCGATCACGCCATCTCCGTCGTCTACAAGACGCGGTCAGTGATCCCCATGGACACCGTCGCATATGAGATGTCGATGACGAACTCGAATCTCATGCGCATGATCACACCGTCTGTCGTCGCCAGCCTGCGGCTCGACATCACCAAGAGCGACAAAGAGTTCGATGCGCCGCAGCGCGCGGCCCGCAGCGTCTTCGAAGTCATGACTCCGAAGAATCTGATGCTGGCCAAGTCGGTGACCGACCGCTTCGACATCATGATCGCTCCGACCATCAGCTTTCGGCAGCGGTTGAATCTCGACGGAGAATGGTCGTGGTGCGACCACAACCAGGAAGCCGGACCGGTGGCCATCCTCAACAAGAAAACCGGGCACATCGAGAAATATGTGTGGCTGACGCACGAGGACGTGGCGATGCGGGATTTCCCGGTCGAGAAAGCGGACAATGAGCGCAACCGCGCTTGGATGGATTCTCTGCCGAACGTGGTCGAGCCGCATCTCCCGTTCTACTTCATCCAGAAGTACATCCGCAACATCAACTATCTCGGAACGGACGGGCACGGACTCGCAGCCGCAGTCAACACCGTCATGATGCTGGCGATGAAGCGCAAGGATCTCGACGGAAGTCAGATCGGCGATTCGATGCGGAAAGAATTCCCGATCTTCACGTCGCTGCCGATGCGCGGTGAAGAGGACGTCACGACCAATCAGGGCAAGACCACGATCCTCACCATCCTGGCTCGTGTCCTCGTGCCGACTATCAGCCCGATCCATCAGCCCACCAGCAACTCGGCTCCGGCTGAACGTTCGGCGACGTTCGACATCCGCATGCACGGAACGGTGATTCTCGACGAGTTCAAACTCCGCAGCGGCGATGGCATCTTCAATGCCTCGAATCTGCAGGGCCTCGCCACCGGCACCCTGATCAATCCCGGCCTCGCCGGAAGCAATGATGGCGGCATCCAGCTGAAGTACCCGCTCTTCATGACGATGAAATACAGCAACGTCCCGCCGGACATCCGCAATCGTCAGATCCCGATCTTCCTGGACATCCTCACCGAAGAGAATCAGGTGCCGGATGCCGATCTGCAATACATCATGTCGGACAAGATGTCGATCCTGATGCGGCTCTCGGCTGAGATGTGGTCTGAAAAGAATGACTTCATCGAACGTGTCCGTCGTCTCACCGTGACGAATGGCAAGTGGCGGTACAAGGGGCACCAGACCGTCGCGAAGGCGATCTTCGATGATTTCATGATGATGGAAGCCTACCTGAAGAAAGCCGAAGAGCAGTGCGACGTCCAGCTGTCGCAGGCGCAGGAAAGCGGAACGGTGGCCGCGACCGGAGGAGCCGCCAAGTTCGACGTCTCCTGGTATTTCAACAATTGCAGCCCGAAGTGCATCGAAGACATCTACCGCAATCAGAAGGACCGCCGCTATCTCGCGTCCGACATGCTGAAGGAGATCGTCGAAGACGGCGGGCAGCGCGTCTATGAACGCGAACTGATGAAGGGCGGATGCTCGGAACAGTCAGCGATGTCTCGATTCGGAAAAGCAATCCGTTCAATCAAAGCCGGCGTCTATCGTCTTCGTTCGTACGAAGCGAAGGACGTCCATTTCCGCCTGCGTCGCTATGTCACCCTGTTCAAGGTCAACGAACGAGAGGAGGAAATCGAAGAACCCCCGAAAATCGAAAACAAGGAAAAGCCTGAGAAATGATCACCACCCTAGAACGGCCGACCTATCCCCCGGTCGGCGTGGGGGCCTTCAAAGTGCAACGTGGGGCACTGGAAGGTCCGCTCCAGTATCTGATCCCGGTGTATATCGACGTCGAGACGTACTTCGACGAAAAGCGCGGAATCTCGCTCGGGTCGATGACGCTTCGACAATACATTCAACGGTCTCACCTCACCTCGATCGCAATCGCGGAGGGTGAAGGGCCGGTTGACGTATCGCTCTCACCGGGCGGGGTTCTGAATCCCGAAATCATCTCATATTTGAAAACTGTGGCTCTTGATCCGAAGTACGTCTTCGTCTGCCACAACGCTTCATTCGATATCCGCGTCCTCCGTTTCATGCTCGGCATCCCACAGCCGCAAAATGTCTGGTGCTCCATGGAAGGAGCAATGGGCGCATGGCCGGAATGTGTCGGCGGATTCAGTCTTCGGAACCTCGGCGAGTATTTGCATCTCGCTGACAATCTGAGAAAGATCGACGTACACGAGCAATTCGGAAAGTCGCTCGAAGAACTCAGCGACGACGAACTCAAAGAATACAACGGTCGCGACGTTGTCTCCATGCGCGAGGTCTATCTCGCCCAGGCAGGATGCCTGCCGGCAGGAGAGCAAGAAATCGCGCTGATGACGCACTATGTGCGCCAGTTCAAATTCCAGGTCGATCCGAAGCGCCTCGAAGCGCTGATCACGAAGCTCGACCAGAATGCAAATGATGCGCAGGAAGACGCGCTTGAATTCATCTCCATGGAGGAGATGGCTGACATCTTCAATAGAAATACCGACGACGGAACGCTGCGCTCGGTGCGTGTCGCTCGTCTGTCGAGGCTCATTGAAACCAAATGGAACATGTCGCTGCCGACGACCAGCCTGAAGAAGCTGAGTCCTATCATCCAGGCGAAGTATCCTGAAGTGACCGCACTGCTGAAACAGTCAGGTCGCGTCAACAAGATGCTGAGCCACGGCCGGCGCTCGAAAGTATTCAAGGGAGTGCCGGATGTCGATGTCGAATTGGGCTATTTCCGGGCACACACCGGACGATTCAGCAGCCCGTCGACTGGTAAAGGATTGAATCTCCACAATTGTGTTTCGGTTTCATCGTGTATCTTGACGCACGAGGGCTTCCGCCATATCCTCTCAGTCAAGAAAGGTGATAAACTTTGGGACGGAGTTCAGTTCAGCAACTTCGCAGAAATCACGTTCGAGGGAAACCGGACGACAGGAATGGTGGGTCGCGCCGAGCTTACGTCGGAGCATCCGGTTTGGGACGGGACGAAAATGATTCCGGCCGGCGAACTTACCCGCTTCCAGCTGGTACGCGCCGTGGTGGCTGGCTTCTCCTCGACGATGCAAGGACTGCAGAAGATGCAGTCCGATGCCGCTGTATTGGATGCGGCTCGGAAGCTGAGCGAGTGGTTCAACACCTCACGCAATCAATTGGCTGTCGCGGGTGCGCCAATCGCCGACGTTCCGGAGTTTACGATCTCGGACTTTCCGACGAACAACTCCGACTCATGCGAATCCGCTACCACAATATGTGTCACCGCAGCTACAGCGTCGGATACGACACCCACCCGGCGTTCAAAGCCGGAGGCTATGGAGCCGGCGTGTGTCGAGAATGGCGCGGGAACATCCGCAAATTCATCGAACACTGCAAGCTCCTTCCTGGCTGGGATGACACGTCTCTCGAAATGGATCGAGAAAACAACGATCGAGGGTACGAGCCAGGAAATATCCGATTTGTTTCTCGCCGTGACAACGTCAGGAATCGACGCACTAGTCTCGTCACAAAAACTGGCGAGCCTCTCGCTGCGTACTGTGAACGAGTCGGTGTCAAATATGCAACCGGGTACCGACGTCTCCGATTTGGCCGTATTTGATATCCGTGGCGTTGGAACTCGTGCCAGATTTCTCTGTGACGGGGTTCTGAGCGCGAATTGTCCCAAGCACGACAAATCCGTCGCTCAGCCGATCCGTGAAGTCTTCCGGATGCCGCCAGACAAGTGCTTGGTCCGCGGTGATCTCGCGAATGTCGAGTTCCGCATTGAAGGCTGGCTGACCAAGGCGCACAACGTCTTGAAGATGTTCGACGCGCTGTTGGGTGGCAACATCTTCAATGATCCGTATTGCCTGACGTGGACTGCAATGACGCGGGCCGCGATCACGAAGAAAGACCCGGTCCGTCAGGTGGCAAAGGCCGCCGTGCTCGGCCTCGGGTTCTGCATGTCTGCCGAAGGATTCGCCAAGGTCCTGCTCGGTGTGCTCGCCGATCCGAAGAGCGGCGTGACCGAAGCTGCACTTGGTGCGACGGCTGTTGCGCTCGGCTGGGCCGAGAACAAGTACTCCATGAAGCGCATCATGGACAACACCGCCTGTAACGCCCTGGTGGCGAACGTGGCATTCCACGTCCACCGGCTGTTCAACGAGGCGTATCCCGAATTCTCGATGACGGCGGACTGGTTGTTCGCCTGCGTCGACAAGGTGGCTGGCCTCGGTGGCAATCGTGACGATGCGCGCCGCGCGATCGACCAGATGTATCTCAGCAATCGTGCACCGGACCGCGATCGCATCGGTCTCGAAATCGACGGTTTCGACCGTGGCGACTATTCCAGCATCCGCGTTCGCTGCGGGCCGTGGACGCCAACGATCTGCTGGCGTGAACCGCTGGTGCGTATGGTCTTCGATCCGCGCACCTCGAAGTCGCGGCCCCAGCTGACCATCCTCAAGGCCACCGGCCAAGAGAAGGCCTTCACCCGGCAGCTGGCAATCGAAAACGTGACCCAGAGCGCTGCTCGCAATTCATTGTGCAGCGGCCTGCTCACGCTGAAGAAAATGGGGCACCAGAACATTCTGCACATCCACGACGAAGTCATGCTGATCGTCGATCGCAAGCGCGAGGCTGTGCTGAAAGCGAAAGAGACACTGCTCTCCGTGTTTGGTCCCGGCAGCGGCCACCCGCTCGGCTGGGCCATCGTCATAAAGCCTGAAGAGGTGACGATCACGGAATCCATGTGGGAAGATGAAATGGATGTCGCTGTGCCGGCGCTCGACGCGAAGACCGGCAAGATGAGCAAGGGCAACGACCGCTGGGGTAAGATCGAGAGAAACGAGAAAGACATGTTTGCGATGCTGCCATGATGCTGCGATTCATCATCCGCCTTCACAAGCTGAAGGTGCACTTGTTTCCGTGGCTGGAAGAATACTACTGCGACGGATGCAAGCGCTTCAGTCGAGGGCGCTGTTGCCCTCACTGCCCATAAACCAAAACCAAGAAAGAAAACGATGACCGAAGAAGTCAAGACTCAGACCCCGAAAGAGGAGGCGCACGCGCGCCTCCTCGCCAGCCTCCCGTTCTTCCGTCTGATGTACGAAGAGGCGGAACAGGAGAATAAGGACAACGGCGGCGGCACCGTGGAATTCGCCGCCATCGCGCTCAGCAGCGACGGCCAGAAAGGTCGCCTCGTTTCGCGCTTCGATCCGAAGGAATTCCTGACGGATCTCGCGCTCGTGCTCGGCGAAGATCCGGCCGGCATCCCGCAGGCGCTCATGGAAGCCCGTGCCGCCAAGATCGTGCAGATGTTCACCAAGCCTGGAGGTGGCTGATGCGCCCCGCCACCGAAGACGATCTGTTCACGCTCGAAGGCCTGATCCGCGGCGGACCCACCAAGGTCCGCGTGCCGCGCGCCACCACCCAGGGCATGCCCCAGCCGGTGTTGCCGCCCTATCCGAAGGCGATCGTGAAGACGGAGCGCCGCCTCAACGAACATCGCCGCCGGCCGAAACGGCTGGTCCATGAGTAGTCGTATCCCCAAGGAACGACAGATCACGATCGACATGACGCAGAAGAAGATGGACGCCTTCCTGGACTCACACTCCAGGGGCGTCGATCTCCTCCGCGTCTGCGTGACCGGCCCACATCCGAAGAGCAAGAAGCTGAAGAAGCGCGCCTATTTCTGGGTCAGCCTGTCGCGGTTCTATTCCCAGGCCAAGATCCAGATCACCATTCAACGGCAGATGGGGCGCGAATGCCACCTCACTGCTCCCATCCACCCGTACCAAAACATCGATAGGAAAACGAAAGAACTCATCCGATGACCACTGAATTCCAGAAGGCTGTCTTCGCGATCGACAGCAAAGACGATCTCGAAAAGATCAAGCATGTGAAAGTCGGAGATAGACTGGATGACCCGCCACATTCTCCGGTAAAAGAGGTCGTCTACGTGCATTCCGCTGGAACGGATGAGGCCGCGGTGGTGTTCTTTCACGAGGACGGCACGGTCGGCCACATCTTCGTCAAACCGTTCTCGATATGAGCAACGAACCGAAGAGAATTCCTATTGCGGCCGCAAAACGGATCGCGGCAGAATACGGATATGACCAAGTCGTCATCTACGCCCGCAAGACCGGAGAAGGCGGGAAAGAATGGATGACGACGTACGGCACGACCGTACAGCATTGTGGCATCGCGGCGAGAATGGCCGCGGCGCTCCAGAAGTTCATGGGCTGGCACCCAGAAACCACCAACGCCAAGAAAGAAACCGACGCATGACCTACATCCACGAAGTCGCCCTGGCGGCGAAAGCGGGCCTCGAATACACCGTCGCGGTTCCTTTCCACACGTCGACGATCGGAAAAGATGGTATCCGCGTCGACAACCGCGATGAAATATTGATCACAGTTCCGCCTGTCGTGGTCCCCGGCCAAACGCTGGACGAACTCGCTCAGGCATGGAAAGACAAAGAGACGTTCTGTCTTCAGGCAATCATCAACCTGAAAATGAAGTACAAGGATGACCCGTATTTCCGGTTCATCTATACCATCGACAAAGTCGTCGAACGCCTCATGGTGGGCCTCCACGGCACCTGATCCACACCCGGACAAATCATGACCATCTATCGCGTCACCCGCTATCACAACGAAATCCCGCACCAGGAGAAGCCGACTCTGCTCGTCACGCAGATCATCGACGTCTACGAGAACCCCGACCCGATGGCCTATCTCGGCGCCGCCAAGGTGTTCGAGAAGGTCGTCGGCCACTCGGCGGTCCCTGTGCGGGTGCAGACCCCGTCAGGGATCCAGGAGCACACCCAGCCCTTCACCTTCCCCATCGACGGCGTCAACACCGTCCAGGAGGCCTTCGACAAGTTCAGCGAAGCCGCCATGGCCTTCATCCACCTCGTGCAGCAGCAAGCCAAGCGCCAGGATCTCGCGGCCGGCGCCCGCGTGCAGCTGCCGCCGCCGCGCTGAGCCATGCCACTTCCAGCGTACATGATCAATCCGCACTCCGCGTTCCCGGAGGTGCCGTCGAAAGTGCAGTCCTCCGCGAACATGGGACGGCCGGTCGCTTCGCTGGCGTTGTACACCGCTTTCATCCTTTCGGGGTGTGAGCGTCGTGGTCTTCTTGGCGAAGCATCAAACGAATACCTCGCAAAAGGTATCGAGGACTCGTGTCGTGAATTGAACATTCAACCAGAGCGGCTGATGGCTTGGTCCGACAGCCTGCTCATTCCTCCTTCGGCGAATTTCACGCCGGAAGAGATGAGACAATACCTTCCGAGCAAGATCGGAAAATACACCCTTCGTCCCTATCAGTTCTCCCGCGCTGCGTGGGGAGCATTCAGACTTGGGACCATCTTTGCCCTGGGCTGCGGCCTGGGGAAGACTCTGACTTCGATCGCCGCTGCGATCGGCGCTGCCAGCGCCGGTCGCTGCAGCTTTGAACGCCTGCATATCTACTGCCCGGCCAACGCCATCGGCGTGTGGTCGCGGCACCTGGACTTCCTCAAGAACTGGTTCAACGAGGTCCACATCATCAGCCACGACATGGCCCACAAGGCGGTTTCTACCCCCGTGACGCCGGGTGGGGCTCTGATCATCGACGAGGTCCACAAGCTCAAGAACGAGGTCTCCCGGCGTTCTGACGCCATGCTGCGCATCCGGGCTGCCTTCCAGTGGTGCGTGTGCCTGACCGGCACCCTGCTCCACGCCGGCCCCGCTGGCATGCTGGCCGTGCAGGACATCGCCCTGCCCGGTGGCGGGCGCTTCTTCAACGAGTGGTCCTTCGGCGAGGCCTTCGACTGCATCATGAAGGTGAAGATCGGCTCCAAGACGAAGCGCAAGGTGGTGATGCCACCAGAGCACATGCAGGCAGCATTCGTCGAATACATGAGCCGCATGGTCACCTCGCTCTCCATCGACAGCCCCGAGGTCGCGGCGTGCGTGCAGTGGCCCGGCCGGACCCACATCGTTCTCGACACCTTCGAAGAACCCGATTGGGTAGGAGAGCTTCGGAAGAGGCTGCTGTCGTTGAATTCGTCCAACGCGGTCTATTGGATCCCGGACTGCTTTACACGGAAACTCGAAGTGCCGATGGTCGCTGCCTATATCCAGGCGCTGTCTGCCGAGTTGGATTTGCGCGACAAGAACGGGCTACCAACGCTGGCAGATGGAATGCGGACTCAGGCGGCTCTCGCGAGAGAAGGCCGTCTTGACCGTGTCGTCATCAAAGAAATGGTGACGGCCGAGACGCACACGTGCAAGTTCGTCTACGCTCCCGGCACCAGCAAAGACACTCCGGGCTTCGGTCCGAAATTCAAAGCGCTCGATGATTGGTTCACCGAGCATCCCGACGAGAAGCTGGTCCTCAGCGCAGTCGGGAAAACGACGATCGACCTGTGTATCCGATATCTGCAAGAGCGCGGCTATCCATTCCGCGTCATTCGCGGCGGCACGCCGAGTAAAGACAGAACGACATTCGTCGAAGAATTCCAGGAAGACGACAACAATGTCTTGGTGATGGTCGTTCAGCAGGAAGCTGGATCCGAAGCCATTTCATTGACGAAGGCCTGCTACAGCATCTTGATGGACCACAGCTGGAAGCCCTGGTGCTATACGCAATTCATCCATCGCACCTATCGGGACGGCCAGACGCGCGATGTCGAGCACATCGACATGACGTTTGGCAGATTCCAAGAGTATGTGCTCAAGCGAATCGCTCGTGGCGAGGCGTTTGATGCTGACGTGAGACGAGAAATCGAAGCTCGATGGCTGACAGGCCGCGGCACTGAAAACGACAACGAGGAGTGATTCATGGCATCCGATTTCCTATTGGGGCAAGGGGAGACGTTACAACTGGCAATGTCTCGATTCCAGAAGTTCAGGGAGATCCGGGATTCACCAGTCCAGAAGCATTGGGTCTGGAACATCGACCCGGAAGAAGTGTCAATCGACGTCGGTTTCGACATCCTGTCGCAGACCATCATCGATGACAAGAGCCACAAAATCCACATCCAGAGGAGTCTCTGGATCGGGCCTGATCAAGTAGCCCAGGAGTCCCAACAGGGGACGAATCAATTGGAGATGTACACGAACGAGGCGACAGAAGAGAACGCCGCTGAGTTCGACGCCGACAATCATCTGAACCTCTCTGAGGAACAGATGCGGGCGGTCATGCAGATCAAGGATTCGACAAGCCACATCATCCGATTGACTGGGAAGGCCGGCACCGGCAAGTCAGCGATCCTGCGCTGGTTCAAGCGTTGGACCAACGCCTCGATCCTGGCCACCACTGGCCGCGCCGCGTTGAACATCGGCGGCACGACCGTCGATAGATTCTTCGGCTTCCGTCGTCCGCAGAAGCCGAAGAAGGGGGAGAAGCGCTTCGTCGGAAAAGAAGACTCCGACGAATACCAGGGGTATTACACGCTGAACACGAAGAAGCTGGCGATCTCGATGTATGAGAGCAGCCACCTCCTCTTCGTCGATGAAGGTTCGATGGTCGGAAAGAACATGGCGTATCTGATCATCGCCATCTGCCGAGCCTACGGAAAGAAGCTGGTGTTGGTTGGAGATTGGGCACAAGCTGCTCCTGTCGATGACGACTGGATCACGAAATGCCACATCTTCTCCAACAAGTTCGGGAAGATGAATCACGAGACGATCCGGCTGACCGAGATCCATCGGCAATCGGAAGCCGAATATCTTGGCGCGCTGGACGCGGCCAGGACTGGCTTTGCCAATGGGGAATCCGACATCGCGCTGTTCGAGAAGATCTTCCGCCCGCGTGTTGGGCCACCGCCAGCCCACGATCTCGGCATCCGCATCTTCGCCAGGAAGGACAAGGTCCGGCAATACAATGACGATCGCATCGGGGAACTGATGCGCGCCACCAAAGGCCAGATCCTGAATATCAATACCGAGTTCCATGACTTCCGTCTGCCGAAGAAGAAGAGCGACTTCCCGATCGAGGAGAAGGACATCCGGCGCATGGAAGAGGGCGCGATGATGACGGCTTCGAATGGCGACGGAGCCCGGTTGGCGATTGGCTGCAAGGTGCTGGTGACGAAGAACTCGTTCTACCCTGGCGAGTTCGTCAACGGCCAGACTGGTGTTCTGACCGGCATCTATTTCCGGAAGCTCTTCTCGTCAACGAATCCGCCGCCGTCACTCGACTATGTCGGATACGAGGATGACATGCGAGGCCATAGCTCTCTCGAAAGAGAAGAAGCCGTTCGGAAAGGCTCGGTCCACTCTGTCGGATTCGTGGCCAGGGATCCAGCAAAGATCAATGAAATGATCCGGCAGGGCCACGACGTCGGCGCCCTGGAAGTCACGGACGATGAAACGGGACAGATACTTCTCATAACCCGACTCGTCGTTGGCGAGGAGAAATCACGCAGGGCATCGTCTGGTCAGATGAAGGCCAAGGACCAATACCACTACTGCATGATCGGCTTCCCGCTGGTGCTCGGCTACGCCTTCACCGTCCACAAAGCGCAAGGCCTGTCCGTGAATCACGCCTGGGTCGACGTCCTCGACATCGAGACGTTCCCCAACAAGCATGGCCTCTTCTATGTGGCAATCAGCCGAACGCGAACGCTCAGCGGGTTGATTCTGTCGAAATACAGCGAGCACGCTGTCCACGTCGATTCTGAAATGAGGGACTTTATCTGATGGCCAAGCAGAAGAAGAAAGTCGAAGAAGAGGAGATCGATGACACATGGTCCAAACCCGTGACGGAGGGACCTTGGACCATGTCCTTCATTCAGCGGAAGTACAATCCATACGATCTCACACCGTACCGCGCCAATGCGAAGCACTATGAGATCTGTCTCGAATTCGGTGGACGTGAGATGTACTACTACATCTCTGTCGAAGGAGTTCCGACGTTTGAGAGCGCATTGCGCTATCTGACTGACGAAGTCCTCCACATCGTGGAAGTCATCGGTGAGAAGAAGTTCAAAGAGCCGACCAAACAGAAGAAGATGAACACCTACGACGTGGCGACGTATGACAGTCGGTGGGAGACGTATACGATGAAGGCGCGTGCCTTGAAGGCGCTAGTCGGGGAAGAGATCTACAAATCCATCATCTCGTGAGGTAGCCCATGCAATCCGAACCGATGCCCACCCCCTCCCGCGAAGCCGCTGCCCGTGAGCAGCTGATGCCGCTGCTCATGAAGGCAGCGGAGATAGCCCAGAAGGCGGGGGTCAACCTCGCCTGCTTCATGGAAGCGACGCCTGGATCAATCGACGAGATCGTGGCATGTCCAGTCGCGCCGACGCGACCGTTCGAAATGGGGCTGCGGTCGTTCCGATGCAAAGGCAACACGAAGAAGATGCTGTTGGTGATCGGCAGATTCATGCCGGACGAAGAGTAAAATTCCCAGACATATGTGGGAAAAGGATCATACAAGAACAAGGAACAAATACACAGAGCGAAAGGGCTCAATGAAAGATCAAATCACGTTTGTCGGCGAAGTCGATCAGAGTGCCGACTGGCTCGAAGGCCGCTGCTTTCACTGTACGGTCAACCATCAAATGGCCCTCGCGATCGTCTCGTATGCCATAGCGGTCTGGAAATACGAGTTCATCGAAGTCATCGTGCGCTCGCATTTCGAAGTCTTCAACGGCTTTCGCGTACCGGTGAACGCCGTGTTCGAACTCGGCGAAGAGGACAGCGACAACGACTGGCAGATGAGCATGATGGACGTCCCGGAAGAGATCCGGGTGAAGCTGCGCAGGTACCGCTTCCTGACCAGCGAGGTGGACTACCGCACCGATGCTGAAAAGGTGAAGCTCCAGAAGGAGCGCGACAAACTCGAAGAAGACGAGGATGTCCAGCACTTCGACAGCAAATTCAATATCTACGACAACGGCGACGAAGAAGCCTGGAAGTCGGACACGCCGGCCACGATCTCAACGTCGCTCCATCGCCTGCACGTCGATGACCAGGGCTTCTGGTGGACGTGCTATGACAAACACTCCGACGAGACCTACACCTCGCCGCAATTTCCATTCGAGGCCTTGAACGATGTACTCGAACCCCACGAATACTGGAAGCCGAAATGACCCTCCTACATCAATGGATGGAAGACTGCCTGCTCTTCGAATACGGCCCGACTGTTGATGGGGAGGAGATGGTCATCTTCCATTCGTGGAAGGACATCAAGACCTCGGCGGCAATGTTGGTCGACTCACTCCGTGATGAGGGGTTCGATGCTCGCCTCTCCGAAGGCGACTACGACAACGACGTCACCATCAACGTCCCGCACGTCGAAGACGACGAGGATGAAGACAACGATGGTGAGGAATTCGAGCGTTTGGCCGAAACGCTCCATGGACTGCTTGATGCCAGTGATTCTGAGAAGTCGGAAGGGAAGACCAACATCGTGGAGGCAAATTCCATTTCTCGCACGGTGAAGTGGCTCAAAGAGCATTTCGACGAAGAGACACGGAACTTCGAATTCAGGTTCGATCTGCTCCTCGACCACCGTGGCTGGGACATGAGCTTCAGCGACGAATACGACCGCTGCAATGAATGCTACCGGCTCATCCACACCGAGGCCGAGCACCACGGCGACCACGGCCGATTCCAGATGGTCGACGATCAGATGATGTGCCGCGAGTGCATCGGAAAGAACCCCGATGACTACGTCACATGGTACAAGGACGAATTGGCCGCCGGCACGGTCCAATCGTTCATACTCAATCCTGCGGACATCGGTCTCGTCGAGATCTCTGATCGGCATGGGCCGATCAAATTCGAACGCGGATTGCATCGCGGCCAGCGCGACAATCCGAAGACCACGGCCAAGTTCCTGCTCAAGCAGCTGAAAGACCGAGAGAGGCCGGAGGAAGAAGATGATATCGAGAACATCGATCTCTTCGTCTTCGACGTCAGCACCGGCCAGTTCGACGTCAGCTGGACGATCTGGTGCCATCCGAAGCTGCACGACGACATGCAGCGGTGGTTGACGGCCGGCGAGAGCGAAATCAAAGACCGGGAAGGCCCCGGTGACTACGCGGAGAGGGCGCTGCGCAAGGTCTCCCTGCAGAACATCAAACGCGGCCCCGGCGAAACTCTCGTCGTCGATATCGACACCGAAAACAAGACCACCACGGCGAAGGTCGTTCCACAGGAACAGGCCTTCGACAAATCGAAGGAGTGACATGCCAAAGGGGCAACGTATTCAGTTCGAGGCAATCGAACGAGTGAATCTGTATATCAATGAAGGATTCCATCCTGGATCCTTCATCGAAGCGATCCTCTGCAATGATCTGAAACGAGCGATCGACTTCGCGGACGCTGACCACCGGAAATGGCTCGGTGAGATTGCCCTCTATGTGATCCAGAAAACCACTGGTGAAATGCGTGGATCACAGGAGATCGTGAATCAGTGGTGCCAACGACGCGGCCGAAAAGGCAGCTAGCTGGTACCACCCAAAATCTGACCATGGGGCATCCACAGGAGGCTCCATGGCAGATTCTCCCACAGACGTCTGTCCGCAGTGCGGCAGCGAAAGAATCCGCTATTCCGTCGACAAGAACGGTCTCCTCACGCTCTGGTGTTCAGAGTGCGGGAACATTGAGACTGCTCCAACCTGCTATCAAGAGGATACTCATGGAACTCATCATCGACCCGACTCTCGAACAACTCGAAGCACTGGTGCCCCTCGGCGTCTGGGAATTGGACCCGGAAGACCAGAAGATCGCCGACAACGTCGGAGCGACACTTCTGGTGGTCAAGACCCTCATCGGCCTCTTCGCCGATGAGGTCAAACCCAACGCCCACACCATCTACCGCCTCATCGACCACAACGCCCTCAATGCCGCGACCGACGGCAAATCGAACGAGGAGATCGGCAAGCTCGCGAACGCCGCCTTCATGGAGGCGATGTCCAGGGTGGATTTCAAGACCATGGAGAACTACTGCCTCTCCGATTCGTACAGCAGCATCCTCGCCGGCATGGCCACCCGGAAGATCGGCGATGTCATCGGCATGCGGCAGAACGGCATCCTGCTCGAAGCCTTCGAGGCCTTCGGCGACGAACAGGACGCGGCGGAGAAGGCGGCAGCGGTAGCCGCGGCCACGGCAGCAGCGGCCACGGCCGAGCCGGCGGCAGCGGAGCCGGCGGCGCCAGTGGAAGCCACGGCCGAAGACATGGCCAAGGCCATGGGCGAAGCCCCGGCGGCGGCAGCGCCGAAGGGCGTGCGTGGGCTGCACGAGGCCTTCATGGAAGCGACCCAGCTGGCGGCCCAGGCGGTTCCGGACAAGAAGCACATCGAAGGAATCGGCTTCATGCTCACCCGCGACATGATCTCGCTGGTTTCGTGTATCTCCCACGGCGCCGTCTCCCGCAGCATCGTCCGCCGCCATCCGGGGATTCGGTTCCCGATCCAGGCCCACATCATGTGGCAGACGTCCATGGAGACCGGCGTGCCGGTGGTCACCATCCTCGGCCATCGCACCAAGGACATGGATCACTTCACCCACCAGAAGCCCGGCCCTGGCGACCTCGCCGACCTCGCCGATCTGCTCGAACGGTTGAAGGGCAAAGCAAAGGCGAGCATGGGGGAGGAAGTCTGCGGCGCCGGCTGTGGGCATGACCACGGCGGTGAATTCGATGCCGGGGACCATGGCCGCATGGTCGTCGACCTCCCGGGAGCGCCTCCCGGGCAGTCCGAAGCCGTGGCGCCGGCCGCGGAGCAGGCCAAGACCACCCCGCCGTTCAGCGCGGCGGTGGGTTGAGCCAGACGGAGAAGGCCCCAGACCCGGACGTGAATATCGATTGGTATTTCACGTTTGGGATGGGGCATCCCAATGCGGGTCGCTTCGTCAAAATCAATGGAACGTTCCAGTCAGCGCGAGAAGAGATGATGCGCAGGTACGGAACGAAGTGGTCGATGCAATACGACTCTGAAGAGAAGGCAGGCGTCAAGCGATGGAACTACATCGAGTTGAAGTAGGACCACAAACCAAGCAACTCTCGCAAGAGCCGGGCGCCATCTGTAAAAGGATGGTGACCCGGCTCAACCGTGAGTTCGCACCAACAACAAAAACGAAAGCGAGGTACAGTGAAGACGATTTCGAGATTTGCCCACGATGCAATCGGATCTGTGCCTACGCATACCCGGTCATCGATTTTCTCGTCAAACACGGATTCGAAATCTTCCACATCCCCGTCGCCTCCGGCCTCGGGGAATGGCAATGTGGAAATTGTGAAACCTACTGGGTCGAGCGAAACTCGCCCATCAACCATCCCGCATACACTCACCGAGACGATGGATCACTACACCGACAACAGCAAAAGTGAAGCACCGGAATCGCTGGTCTCACATATCGTTCAAGAGATCGTCGAAAAGCAGGAATATCACGAAGTCCATCTGTTCGGGGATGCCTTCGCAAAATCGGTGGTCACCAAACTCACCGAAGAAGGATTCGAGCAATTCGAGCCTGGAGCCCACTTCAGCGCTGCCACGTATGAAGCATACATGCGTGGTGTCATTCGTGGAAAGTATGTGGATGTGAAAGTACGTTCATTCTACTTCCTCGGATTCTCGGTCTCCATCACCGCTACCAAAGGCACGATGCAATGAGTCTCCGGAGATACGAATCGGCGCTGCTGCAATACAAGCGGCTCGTCAACGACAGTCTCAACAAAGACGTGAAGGTCTATCAGGACTGGTTCTGCCGCGAGGTGGAGAAGGTCTTGATGGAAGATGGCATCACGTGCGGCGACAAGATCGTCCCGCTGACGAGAGAAGGACGGCCAGAGACAGATCTGGCCGGCGTCTTCAATCGGGTCAAACCGAATGGCCCATATCCAATCCTGGTCTGTCGAAAGATCGACGCCGCCGGGAATGAAACGACCGAAGAATTCCAGTTCGACACCAATGGGCGCGGGTATCCGTTCGTGATCACCTATGACGCCCTCCTGACATAGAAAGCAGCCATGACTACCCATGCTGACAACCTCCGTGCCCTCATCGTCAAGCGCAACGGCAACCGCGAAGCGATCGGCGCCATCGAAGCCGACATCGTCCACGACATCGTCGCCAACCTGAAGGAACGCGGCATCGTCGACGGCACCCGCGTCAAGCAGGCGAAGGATGGCGTCGTGCTCGTCTTCACCGGCCGCGTCGGCTTGGGCGGACCGGACAGCAACGCCGTCCGGTTCTTCTGCGTCAAGATCAAGCAGGACGGTACCCCGTCGAACGCGTCGGTGTCCATCAAGATCGCCCTCGATCCGGACAACGCGCCGTTCCTGATCAAGGCGGACTGACGTGGACCTCGACGCCCTACGTGATCTGGAACAGAAGTTCCGCGCGGCCCACCGCGTGACGGTCTCGGCAGAGGCGGATGAGAACGTCATCCGCGCCGACATCACCAAAGCTATCCGAGACAACCTGAAAGAAATCGGGATCGAGAACGGCACCAAGATCATCTTCAAGCGCAGCCGCGAGATGTTCTATCTCCAATCGGTCCTCTACCTCAACGGAGAAGCCGAATTCGTGCTGCAGAAGCTGAATCTCGACGGGAAGCCACGCATGCGCGGAACTCCAAGCCGCATCTGCATCCCGCTCGAATACATGGTCCACGGCAAGTTCATCGTCGAAAAGGCGAAGTGAATGCTGTTCACACAGAAACACCCGTGCAGCCAATGCCCATTTCGGAAGGTGTCCTTGCCCGGGTGGCTGGGGGACACCACGCCGCAGGAATTCATCGAGACGACCTTGGCGGACGGGCTGATGCCGTGCCACAAGACAGTTGACTACGAAAATCCGAACTGGAAGTTTCTCATGATCTTCCCAGACTCGGAAGTCCAGCACTGCGCTGGAGCCCGGATTTTCTACCGGAACCAATTCAAGCGTTCGAAGAACGCGTTGGTTTTGATAGAGGAAGAAGAGGGCCGAGTCGTCGAGGTCGAGAAGTCGGACAAGGTCTTCAAGACCGCAGAAGAGTTCATCGCACATCACAACACCCAATTCCATAGGAGAGGGAAATGAGCCGTTCCAACAACAGCCGTCGAGGTGCGTCCAATCATCACGGGCGCCGCCATCACGTGTGCCAGGAGGGCGTCAGCTGCCCCTACTGCCGCAACAACTTCAAGCACGTGGTCAAGAAGCAGCGCCTGAAGGGGACCGAATGACAAATAGAGCAGAGGCAGAACCGGTGATATATTTCCCGGTCCGCCTCATTTCAAAACCAACTGCCTGTGCTAGGTGGGAGGCTAAATGGCGCGAAGTGCGGGCCGGAGCGTACCCGATATCGGCGCTCCGTAGCCACACGTACACTTCAGATCTCAGTCATTTCATTGGATTCGGAAAGAAAGCACTGGCGTACTATCTCTGGGCCGGGTACCTCACGATAGATCCTGACCGTGAGGACCATGAAGATCTCGACATGTTGCGGGCGGCACGGGCCTCGGGCGCCAATTTGATTCGTTCTATGCAAGACCTGACCGAGAGCGACATCGAAGCGCTGAAGGTGACAGAAGCTGAGGCGCGTAGAATCAACCGTGCCGCGAAGAAAAAGCAAAAGATCCAGCCGTATGACTTCGTCAACGTGCCGCCGGAAGTCGAGTTCCGGACGGCAGAGTTGATCCTCGACGAGATGATCAAACAGGAGATTCTGACGGCAGATATCCATGATCCCGTCTTGCGCGGAACCAAGCAGGAGACGATCGAAGAGATCATCGACGCGATCAAGGACGGGCTCTGCGATTCATACCTGATGGCCAAAGTCCTCGACGACAGGTATGACTGGACCGTGGATCGGAGATACATCTCGATCTTCGATCGCCTCAATGATTTCACCATCAAAGCCTACGACGACGAGAGAAAGAAAGCCAAATGAATGAAGAGAAAGTGATCCAATTCCCCGGCACGCAGCGCAAGCCGCTGCCGGCGGTCCCAAAGCCGAAGAAGCTGACGGACATGAGTGATGCCGCCAATAAAGGTGACATCAAGTCGATGGCGATCCGCACGAAAGACGGCGCCCTCACCATCGAGAAGAAGGACAAGACGCCGCTGTCCGAGGCCCAGATCAGTCTGATCGCGCGCATCGCCACCGGGCTCCTGTCCATCGAACAGCTGCAGGCTGTCGACATCGTGAGCAGTGGAATAGCGTTCGTCACCATCGGCATCAAGCCGACCGTGAGCGGAGCCGACACCTTCAGCGCGATCGACGGTCCCGGGGAGGACCTGCACAACATCAAAGGCAAGCTCCCGGAAGTCATCGAGCGAGCCTACGCCAAGCGTGGCCTCTGATGGAGAAGAAGGTCCGCGACCGAAAACTCCGTGACATCAAATTCGAGAAGTTCGAAGGGCCGCCGAATCCCATGGCCGACAAGCCGCATGAATCCAAGCCGGAGGTCGACAATGACCCATCTCCGACTCGGCACCGTGTCGTCCTCTCTTTGGACGTCGGCCTGGGCTACGAAGAGACGCAGAAATTCATCTGGGGCCTCGTGAAGCTCGGCTTTGCGAACCCGGCAGTGAAAGATCACAAGGCCAAATTCCCCGGCTTCAACTTCAAGAAGATCCAACAGATCAGAGAAGCAAAATGAAACTCCCCGAAGATCTCGATGCCATCTGTCTGGCCGCCACTTCCACCTGGGGCCAGGAATCTCAAGAAGCCGTCTTCGTCGGCGAGATTGGCGAAATGCTGACCATGTTCGGCCGCCGCGCGCAGAAACGCGACTCGGAAGACCAATGGGTCGATGAGATCGCGGACGGCATCATCATGTACTGGCAGCTGGCCCATTTGCGCAACGCTGCCGCCGTCGAGAAGCGAATCGCCGAGAAGCTCGAAAAGATAAAAGCCCGCCTCGCCAAGCACCCGTGCAAGGTCTGCAATGGGCACATGGACACGAAGACGTGTCCGAACTGCCTCGGCACCGGCTGCGAACCACTCCTCCTCAATTTCAAAAGGACGCCATGAATAAAGTGATCCGTCCGGTCGGCGTGTTCCATGAACCGCTGATGGATGTCTTGGTCTACGAGACCAAATACCAACTCGGATACGCGTTCGCGCGATTCCAAGAATTCTACGAGAACGATGTCCTAGCTGGAACCCTCTTCACCCGGCAACAACTGCAAGATCTCCAGCCGGAGTACTATGTCACGTGGAGCGGGTACAACCTCCCTCCCTACATCGTGCGTGAATTCAAAGAGAACGGGGCCAAGTGGAAGCTCGATCCACACGAACAAGCCGCTCTCGATTGCATGCAACTCGGCCACTACATCGCTGGGTGTTTCGTCAACGATATGATGGCCGGGACGATCCGGCACGAGCGAGCCCACGCTGCGTGGAATCTCGATCAGGTCTACCATGTCGGATGCCGCGACATCATGCACGACAACGACGGAGAGATCCGAGTCAAAGCTGGGGCAGCGATCCAACTGATGGGCTACAGCCACAAGGTGATCGACGACGAGATCCAGGCCTACACCTGTCACGGCTGGGAGAAGCTGAAGCTCGACGTCGGCCCGATCCCCGGGCTGCGCGAGTTCCAGAAGAAGCACTTCGAACATGCCTGGGGAGTCTTCATATGAGCGTTCAAATGGACGAAGGCGATTCCAAGCTGGTCATCCGTCTGAAATGGCTCTACCTGTTCCCGCTCTTCATCGTCATCTTCATCCCAGTCTGCCTGTTCGTCGGATGGAAGGAGTATGGAGCACGGGCAATGCACTTCGCGTGGATCTGCATCCGCTACGGCACCCCGTTCAGCGACGATGGTGAGGATTGATGGCCAAGAAGCCGCTCTCGGAAAACTGGCTAATTGTTGATTGGAAAGAAATCGCAGCGAAGGCCAAAAAGATCGCCGATGCCGCAACAGAACTCAGTGAGTTCGAGGCTGATTTCCTCAAAGAGATCATCCGCATGGCAATGAAGTTTCAGAAGACGTTCCGAATGACGGCGAAGCAGAGCGAGATGCTCGAACAGCTGTATATCAAATACTGCATGGCCGCCGTCATCGACGCAAAAACCAAGAAGAAGAAAGAAAATGTCACCCAAGCCAAAGGGACCACTTCTCGTTCGAAAAGTGGTCCTCGGAAAACGAAACCCAAACCCCGTCAAAGGAAAGAATGAGCAACAGCAACGCAAGATTCCGAAGAGAACCAATCGTCCGCCTCCCAAGGGTTGACGGCAGCCGCGGTGCGCCCATAGGCCGCGGGTCGTATCCCTGGGATTGGCGGGCCGACGCCGGTCGCGGAGGTATCGATGTCAAAAAGACCGAATGTTTCAAGAAACCAGCACGAATCGGCGCGCTGGAGATGTCGACCGATGGAGCGTACGATAGTGGTGGTAGCTACTGGGGGATTGGTCAGACGATCTATGCCGCGACCAACGGCGACAAGGCCGACTGCTTCCTGATGACCACGCGCGCCGCGAGCCTCGCTGAGGCTCGGGCCTTTTTCGAATCCTGTGCGCCGGGCCTGATCCGGTGGAAGAAAGAGAAGAATGCAACACAGCCGAATCCCGGTCGTTGAGACCGACACGCACATCGTCTATCCCAGCACGGCGATGCTCGACAAGGTAAACTCAGTTCGAAAAGAAATGGAGGCGCTCAAGGAGTTCCTCTTTTTCGCGAAGCACGAAAAGAAACTCCAGATGGGCTTCGACCATCCGAGTGGCTGGGTCTGTGACCTTCCGAAGTATTCCATGAAGCGGTGGTCGGAAGAAGAGCGCGATGCGATGATCGAAGATGGCACGATCTATGTCAAACGCGGCGTCATGGGCATCGTCGAATACTTCGACAAGGAGACCGGCAAGGAATGGACGTTCGAGCGCTTCTATTTTGAAGCGCTCGATCCGGAAGACCGGAAGATGAAAGCGATCATCTATGCCCACTTCGACCTCGACGCGAAGCAGGAATCAGATGAGCGAGACGCGGTGCTCTTGGCCGTGCAGATGAGTGCTGCATCCGGAAAGCCGATGAAGACGAGGCTGGAACTCGAACTCCAGGCTGCCGGCATCAGGAGGACGAAAGGAGGCTGAACCAAACCAACGAAAGGATTCCCAATGGGAAACCATGATTCCACAACCAAAGAAGAGCGCGAAGAAGAGCATCAACGGATGCTGAAGCTGGCGACCGAGTTCTACCTCAGCCCGAGGTATATCCGGATGCGCCAACTCCAGGAGAAATTCAAGGAGTTGCGGGAATTGGAAAAACTCGAAGCGGAACACCTGGAGGTCGAACGCGCCACCTTCTGGCTCGGAAGGGACACGAAGGTCGATCTGATCCTAAAGGCTATGGCTGCGGCGGGGCTTGACCTATGAGCCCCGTCAAGATGGAACGCGGTCACACGGAAGAGACGAAGGAGGACGGCGTACCGTTCGGCGGCTGGCCGGCGCCCGTCGTCAGCCGGCGTCTCGGCTTCAAGTCCCGGGGCGATGGCATGACGAACCTCTACGAGGGTCCGAACAACTTCGCCTGCCTCAACGCCACGCTCTACACCTTCGCGATCGTGGCGTGGTATCCGTGGCGGGGTATGGCGCGGTATCAGGTCCTGTCGCTCAGCACAGGCTCCAGGGCCGCCAGTGACAAGAGGGTGAAGCTCGACACGGAGCAACGCCGTCTCGCAGGGCAGAAGGTTGCAGTCGTGCCTATCAAGCTGCAGACCTGATGTGCGACGATCCACACGTCAACGAAACCGCGGTCATCTTCGATGTGAGGGTGACCGCGGTTCGATGCAGTTCATGTGGCCGGTGGATCAGCAAGGGTATGCCATTCATCGAAGTCCAAGGCGTTCAACTCGAAGACCGTAAAACAAGGTACGTGTTCATGTATCATCCTGATTGTCAGGAAGGTATGGAATACGGACCGCAAGACGAAGGATGTTTCAGCTATGGCAGGCCGCATTCAGTCGATCCCAGATCACCTCAAAAGAGCCGCCGTCGAAGCCATGAAGTGGGCGCAGAGCCCTGAATTCATCGAGGTGACCAAGGCCTTCGATCAGGAGATGGAACGCCTCTCGAAGGCGTACCACGAACAGCACGAAGCCTGGATCAAGGCGACGCTGGATACAATACCAGAAGCAGACCGGCCACGTGCCGTGCTCTATTTGAAGGAGAGCAACACGCTCGTTCAATGGATCGAACTCGACGGGCGGCTTCTCGGCCGCTGGGACGGCAGACCTCGACTCCTGCAACACACGTAAGGAAATCAGATCCGTCAGCATATCTCGTTCGACGGAAGGATGGAACAACAATGACAGTAGCGGTCACCGACCTCTTCTGGGATACGGAAAAATGATGCTGCCAGACTTCTATCGACTCAAAATTCAGCAGGACACAGACCCATCCGACCCACGAGAGATGGAAACGCCGGCGACCATTCTGTGCTGGCACCGGCGGTACACCATCGGGGACAAAGAAGGTCGCCTCGAAACTCCGATCGCGTCGATGAAAGCCCTCATCGAAGCAATCGATCCGAACTTCGCTGGTCCATTCGACGAGTGGAGAGAGAAAGAACTGGCGAAATTGCAGGAATCCGGGAAATGGGCGGATTCTGAACAGGAATACAACAGCCGAATCGAGGCGGCATTCAACAGGTACTTCGTCTGGCTGCCGATCTACATGTACGACCACAGCGGCATCACGATCAGGACAACCTCGTTCAATGATCGCTGGGACAGCGGGCGGGTCGGCTTCATCTACATCAGCAAGCGTGAGGCCCAGCGCGAAGGCTACGGCGGCTTCGACCCTATGGAGCCGGACCACATCGACCAGGAGACTGGCGACTGGATGCCGGAAGGAATCAAAGCCGTCGAACAACTCCTCAAGCAGGAGGTCGAGGCGTATGACCAATACCTCCGAGGCGACATCTACGGATTCGTCATGGAGAAAGTGAAGTTCGAATTCGAGATCCCGCGCTACGACTTCCTCACCGTTGATCCGAAGCAACTCCCGTGGGAGGATGTCGATTCGTGCTGGGGATTCTACGGCATCGAGAAGAATGGCATGGAAGACCACTTCGGTCCGACATTCCAAGGACTGCTCGCGCGTGCAAAGCAGTGTGTCGGAGAATGGGTCTATCAAAACTTTGCAAAGGAACCGAATGCCCAAGCACCCCAACCCACTTGAACTGGCGCGCGAAATCGCGACTGCTCTCGGGTGGACCATCGAAGACGACGAGAAAGAGCGCGATGGCAAGGCGCGGTTCAATCTGAAGAAGGACGGCAGTTCGCTGCAACTCCGCTTCAACGAGTTCTTCGCACCAGATCACGTGATCGTCTGCAGCGAGGTCGACCACTTCCACCATGCCATCCGCGTGGCGCACAGCCGTGGGGCGGCCATCATCTCCAAGGAGATCAACCGCCGGTTCATGCCGGGACTCCAGCACATCTACAGTGAACTCGATCGCAAGAACAAGGCGATGGAGGCCCGCGTCGCAGCCAAGAAATCGCATATCACGACGATGGTCGAAAAACTCGGGCGGGTAGGCACCTCGAATGTTCAGGACTTTTCGTTCACAACTGGACTCCAGAACGGTGTCACCGTCTTGACACATATCAGCGGCGGCTTTGCCGAAGACGGCAGCGACATCACGGCCGAGATCAAGCTGATGTACGTTCCGATCCCGGTCGCGATGAAGATCATGGAACTGCTCGGGCCGGAGAAGGCATGAACGAATGGAAGACCTTCTCTGTTGGATATCAGGTTTCGTGATTGGTATGGCATTCAGCGCATGGAGGTACCGACCCAAAGAAAGGGCCTGATGGCTAAAGAAGCGATCAAGTATTTCGCGGTATCTGGTGAATGGGTGACGAACCATGCCAGGAACCTGTGGGTAGAGGGCACACCGGAATATGCCCTGCATTTCATGTCTGTTTCCTTTCCGAAGATGACGGAAGAGCAACGGATCAAGATCTGCTGCGGGAAAATGAAGCTGACCGGTGTCGACCGACTCGGCCTCGAAGAAGACAACACCACGATGCACGGCAAGCACAAGCTGATGACAATCGAGGAATACTTCAAGTACAAGAACGACACGATCAAAGAACTCCAAGCGGCCCTCGATAAATCTGGCATCAAAGAGCCGAGAGTACGGAAGACCAGAGCGGAGAGACTAGCCGAGAAAGCAGCGCTCCGCGATAGAGATCCGGTCTACGGGGACATGATCGCCAACATGCCACTGCACCTTCAAGCAGCGGCGACGGCCCTGTTTGCGCCGCGGCTCGAAGGCCCACCGAAGATCGACAGGGAAATGAATGGCATGAATGGCTGGCTATCGCCAGATGGAAAGTTCTATCCCTGCGCATTCATGGGACATGGGCGACTGGCTGACGCTCTGAATAGTACCGAAGCCGAACTGGAGAAGGCCTGGGTGAAGATCCAGGACAGCCACGACACGAATTCCGTCATCACCCGCGTCAAATACGCGGGTTCGGATTTTCCGCACATTCCGAGCCGTGGGGTCACCCAGGCTCAGTTGAACGCTATGCAGAAGTGGTGCGAGGTGCACCACCGCGAACTCCCGCGAAATCTCGAAACCCGATAGAAAGGGATGAATGAGTGGAAGGACATTCGAAGAACAGATGGGCCGACGTGGAATGAAAACCTACGTCACCGCTGATACCAGACTCCCGTTCGATATCGCCTATCTCCGATATGGTGATACCCCGGGAGTTGTCGGCCCATACAACGGTGAACGAGTAAAAGACACCAGAATCAACCACTGGATGCTCAAGAACAACACCGATGATTTCCTTCTCATGCCTCCGGTGGCAATTGGATTCGTCGAAAGGTGCCAGTCATTCCTCACTCACAGGGGGATGGAAGACATCTGGAGAAAGCGCTACGCATACCTGACCATCGACACCAAAACGGTCGAGTCCGGGGAAGCGCAGCGAACAGTCGGCTGGCACATCGACGGCATGCAAGGCGATGAAGTCCTGATCAAAGTGCCGCCGGATATAACGTTCGTTTGGTGCAATGATCTTCCGACTCGCTTCTCATCGAGTGATCTCAATCTGACGGACCTCAATACGTCAAAAGACAATGTCTTCGCTGCAATGGAGAAACGCATCCAGTTGAAGGATACGTTCTTCATCGACCCAGGAATCATCTACTACATCACCGCGTATATGCCGCATACTGGTGAGATCGCGCGTCGTCAGATCGTCAATCGAGTCTTCATGCGTCTCGGATTCAGCCTCACACCGATCACATCCGTTCGGATGACGGTCAACCCACGGATCGTGTACAACTACCCGATCCACAAAACCAGCGGGGAAATCCCTGCGCATCTCAAGAAAGAAACGAATGCCATCTACAATGGCTAGCCCGTCAACCGGCGGGGTGCACGTCGGAGGGCTCTTCGACGGGCTCTTCGATCAGTTCGATGACGAGGCCCAAGAAGCCAGACTCAAAGAACACAAGCAGTGGAAGGGCGTCTTCTACCACTGTCTGGTCGCGAAGGACATCGCACCGCGCAGCGAACGGTTCGAATTCAATCGGACCTTCGGTCAGCAGTTCATCCCCGACATCCTCGGCCGCGTCGACAATCCTCGGATCAAGGATGAACTGATCATCATGTTCCCCGAGGTGTGCATGAGCCCATTCGAACAGCAGCGGTTCGTCTGGTGCTTGGAGCAAGGTCCGTGCTTCAAGCGGCTGAAGGTGATCAACTTCGTCACCGGCAGCCCTTTGATCGTCGGCAACTTCCTCAAAGAGCAGGTTGCCATCCTGCAGACCCCTGAACTCCGTACCCAACACATGGCCATCTGGGCCGATCTCGAAAGGAGATGAATCATGCCTGTTGCTACCAAAATCCAGCGTCCGGCCGGAAGTCTCGCGTACATGAAGCCGATGTCGAAGTCGGCGTTCAAGAAGCTGTCGAAAACCGCTCGACGGCGCCTCGTCATGAAGGATGTGATTCTGCACATCCGAATGAAGCACATCACGGCGGACCCAGGAACGCTCATCGGGTTTCATCCGCCATCGGATGAGAATGACACGTCTGGGCCGATCCACCATCTGGACGAAGATCTCGATGTGACCACGAAGGTGGCGCAGAAGGAGATCTTCAAATCGACCTGCTGCGTCTGCGCACGCGGGGCAATGATCTACGCCGCGATCATGCGCACCGATGACTGCAATGTCGAGGGTCTGATCGCAGCCCACGACGAAGAAGAGCGACTGGAAAAGAACGATCTCGATCTCTTCGAACGGAATGAACGTAAAATCATCGAACGGGCCTTCGAAGGATTCGGCTATGAGTCATCGATATTCAATAGCTACGAGCAATACGAAGCAGGTCTGTACAACTTCTTCTACCGGTTCAAAGATCCCGGCGAGCGCCTCACGGCCATCGCCCTCAACATCATCGAACATGGCACGTTCGATGCGTCGAAGCCGGTCTCGCGTCTGCGGGTCCAGAAGGCGCTGGCGTTCCACAAGGTGAAACCGAGGAAACGTGCGCCACTTCGTACGCCGCGCCTCTTCCAGTGATCTGGATGCCGTCTTCGAAATAGAGACGAACGCTTTCGAAGCCGGCATCGCGGCCAAAGACAAGACGCCGTTCGAGGATCAGTTGCGGTTCAGACCAGAGTTGTTTCTGGTCTATTGCCGCGAATCGACCGTCGTCGGCTATGTGACGGGCGTGTACGCCTCCGACTTCGACGACGTACATCTCCCGAATCTGGCTATGGTTCAATACGTGCGGCACGGCAATGATATGCTGTACGTCACATCTCTCGCCTGCGTCCCCAACTATTCGGGAATGGGCTATCGTCTTCTTCAGGATCTCGCGAGACGAATTCCAGACATCCAGATGTTTGGTGTCGTGAATCCTGAATGGACAAAAATGGTTTCGATCCATGAGAAAATCGGATCGAAGGTTGTAAAGACAGTTCCAGGTTTCTTCAAGCCGTGCAGGCGCCCGCCTGTCGACGGAATCATCTACCGCTACATTCCCAAGAACAACAAAACCCATGTGCTATGAAGTCGCCAAAGAGAATGCCCGCTCCGGCAAGAGAACCTCAGCCGAGGACGCGGTGCACGACAAGAAATTCATCACCCGCGACGGGTCCGTCGTCCACACCGTCTTCAGCCAGCAAGCTGTCGACCGCGGCTGCGATCCGGTCGAATTCACCGTCGAGATCTCCGGCAAGGGTGGCCACCGGGTCGGCACCCAGGGCACCTACAAGTCCCTGATGGGCCACGTGCTGTGCATGGGCAATCCGGATCCGAACGTCGAGGAAGCGGAGTGCGATCTCCACGACCTCGACATGGTGAAGGCCTACGATCCCAGCAAGCCGCTCGAAGAACAGCTGCCGAAGGCCAAGGCGATCTCGCCCGAGGGCTCGCTGCCCGAGGGCTCGACGCCCAAGATCGACACGCCGGCCACGCCCCCGTCCCTGCCGACCTCCGACTGCTAGACCGCAATTGGCGGCGACCGGCTGGCCTCGTCGGCCAGCCGGTTTTCTAAACCTCTCGCATCAAAGGAATCTCAATGTGCTATGACGAACCGCCGCGCCGGAAGCGCGCACCGACCGAGAAGAAGGAAGCGCCGGAAGCGGCCCTCCACGGCAGAGACTTCATCACCCGTGATGGGTCCGTCGTCCACGTGGTCTACGACAAGGACGCGGTCGCCAAGGGCTGCGACCCGTTGAAGTTCACTGTCACCCAGGAACGCCCGGCCGACAAGAAGGGCAACAAGAAGGCCGCGAAGCAGGAACGCTTCGCGGTCGGTTACGTGGGCTACTACAAGAGTGCCATGGGGCACGTCTTGTGCGTTGGCGAGCCGGAGAACATCGACCCGAAGAACCCCAAGTGCGATCTCCACGCGCTCGACATGGTGAAGCCGTACAACCCGAACGCGCAGCCGGCGCTCCCCGACAAGAAGGCGCCCAAGGCCAAGGCCAAGGCCAAGACTCAGAAGAAGGGCCTGCCGGCCAAGAAGTCCAAGAAGTAGGCTGCTGAATTCAACAGCTGGCGGACCTTGTGGGTCCGCCGGCCATGGATAAAACATCGTCCCCAACCGAGAAGGAAAACTCTCATGTGCCTCGATTTCTTTCCCCAGTCTCTTCATTCTGGCCCAAGCCACGGCCCGGTCCCCGAAACCGATCCCATGCACGGCAAGGACTTCACCACCCGCAATGGGTCGGTGGTCCGCATGCTGGTCATGTTCTCGGCCTTCATCTTCACCGTGCTCAAGAGCACCGATCCGGCGTTCCCGGTCGGCTATACCGGCACCTACAAGTCCCGCATGGGGCATGTGCTCTGCGAAGGCGAGCACAACGAGGGCTCGAAGCAGGAGGGCGCCTGCGATCTGCATCCGCTCGATCTCGACGCCGAATACACCGTCGAGGCCCTGCCGTTCCCCGGCTTCGGCGCTGGCCCCGGCAACCTCACGCCACAGGCGTCGATGTGCGGTCGTGTGGCGGAATGGACGGTGATGGACGAGACCGCGATGCGGTATGACACCCCGAATCTCAACGGCGACATCTTCTCGCCCACCGGCCGCTACCAGCACCACCGCCCGACCGGCGTCGGCATCGAAATCATCGCCGGCCAGTCCAGCTACCGCATCCTGTTCGAAAACATCGTCGTCCTCAGCTGGGCCGCGAAGGCGCGCATCGCCGAATACCTGCGCGACCTCGGCAACAACCTCCATCAGCGCGGCGGCCCCGAGATCGCCGTCATCTCACCGCTCGTCATCGCTCCGCAGGAGGAGCACCCGTACCATCAGGTGCTGGTGCCCAGCATCACGCAGAATGGCGTGGAGTGGGGCACCTTCGAGAAGGAGCCCTACGGCGAGAGCATGCTGATGGGCACCTACCGCGCGCTGCGTGAGCGCCGGTTCGTCGCGGAATTCAACGGGGAGTATGCCCGTGGCCGCTACGTCAGCATCCGTGAACGCGAACGCGAGATGTTCCGTGCGCTCCACGAGCCGATGATGCACAACCCGGTGTTCGACATGTCGATGGTCTACCAGCCGGCGGACCGCATCAGCGAGCGCATCGAGAAGGAGACCACGATGGCCATGGAGAAGATCCAGGCCCCGAAGGTGGTCTCGAACGACGTGCTCGACAACGGCTGGCCGCCGAAGATCGCCGAGCATCGCGATGAGCGGGTGCTGAGCACCACCAGCGTCTGATTCAGGTTTCACTGTGGCCTCCCGGGCTTGTGGCCCGGGAGGCCTTTTCGTTTCTATACCCAAGCAAGAAGGACTTCCATGGACGATGATTTCCAAGAACCACCGCTCATCGCTTTCGTCAGGCGCCACATGGTGCAGGGCGACTGCAAGTGCGGCAAATGCATCCCACCGGTGAAATCCAAACCGGATCCGACAGACCATGCCGTCAACATGGTCTTCTTCTTCGCCGCGATGGTCGAAGACCCCGACACGCACGTGATGCCCACGGTCGAGCAGTTCAAGAAGCTGACCGCGGAGCACCAGGGATCGTGGGATGAAGTCAATCCGTTCGACGGCGGTGAGCACAACTACCTGACCCTCGGCGGCTGGATGGGAGATCAGGGCACTGCCCTGCTCTACATGGCCATGGGTGTGCGTCTCGGCGTCTTCACCCTGCTGACGCCATGGACGATGATGCCGAAGGTCATGAGCGAAGAGACGGCCCAGCACATGGCCGGCATGGGCATGGTCTCGATCGTCGCGAAGCCGTCGACATTTGCCGAGCGACACTCGGTAGTGACATCGGCACGGTGAATCCGCTCCCGGGCGCGTCGCCCGGGAGCCTTCCTCTCTACCAATGAAAGACTCAATGGACAAAGAAGATGAAACACCAACCCCGGTTCAAAATCCATCTCAAGCTGCGCAACCGGAGCAGCCACAGCCACATCCCCAAGATGCACACGAAGCTGCTCGTGATCCTGCAAAAGCAGCGAAGGTCGTCGAACTCTGCGGCAAAATAGAGGAGATCTGCAAGAAGTTCGAGCCGATCACCGTCTATCTGACCAACCGGCCGCCGGTCGTCGTCCGGGAAACGAAGTGGCCGACTCTCGCCACCGCGTCATGGAGAAAGCGCCGACTGTTCTATTTCCACAACGAACGGGTCCTCACCGTTCGTAAGGGATGGAACAAGAACATCCTCATCCACGGAACCAGCTTCGTGAATGGGAAGGCGCTCAAGCACGCCGGCGTCATCATCGAACCGCCTTTCAGAGAGGACGAAGCGCACTTCGCCTATCAACTCCGTGTGGTTGCCCATGACATCGGCGACGATGACAGAAGCAATCTGTACGAAACGGTCCTCAACGCCATACCACCACGCGCCATATGAAAGGACATCATGGGTTCATCTCAAGTCGGGTACATCTGGATCCAGAATATCGAATATCAGCCGGATAAAATCCGACTGATCATCGATTCTACGGTCGACATGTTCATCAACCTCCTCGAACGCGCCTGGGACAAATGGAAAACACCGGGCGTCTATCCAACGATCTCGGATATCGAGAAGGAGTTCCCCGCGCTGATGACTCTCATCGATTTCGGTCGGGATAGCCCGATCGACGACATCGATGAGTGGCGGCTGAAGCTCCGCAACGACGACTTCGTCACGGACCTCGTGGAGTTCCTCTGCGATCCCGGCGAAGCGCGCGACACGGCAACGCGTGGCTGTCCATTCGACGAGAAGCTGATCATCTGCTACGCCGGCACAGAGACCTGGGGCGACGAGCCTGACGGCTTCGGCTATGAATGCATGAAAGTCATCGAGAAGCTCGGCCTCGAAGAAGCGCTGGAGATTCAATAACCCCAACCAAGAAAGTCCAATAGGTGACAGCGAAGATTCAAGATACCCAGGCTTTCGTCGGTAGGCGCTTTGGCCGACTCGTAGTG
>Ga0302319_10001789_pt1 | contig 47515 bp, 28 predicted proteins | sample Bog_T0_2_FD_203319 | JGI IMG/M metagenome (GOLD analysis project Ga0302319, IMG submission 203319) | Peat permafrost microbial communities from Stordalen Mire near Abisko, Sweden - Bog_T0_2 | ecosystem: Environmental > Terrestrial > Soil > Wetlands > Peat | place: Sweden: Abisko, Stordalen Mire... | reverse complement strand
CATAGAGATTGTTAGGTTGGTGTCTTCTGGCAATTGCCTTATAAGCGCAGCAGCTGTTGCAGTCAGAGGCCTCAGCCTCAACTGCAAACTCGGACGTGCATTGTGCGGATGTGCTCATTGCTGGTGACTGGCCTCACCGGCATATTCCTGGATCGATTCCAGCGCCCGTCCCTTCGTTTCTGGAAAGACAAACAGCGTCAGGAGGAATTGTGCGCCCATCATTATCGCGAAGAAGAAGAATGGATACTGGCCCGCCACCGAAGCGATCTTCGGATAGACCGCTGCCACCAGCCCATTTGTCAGCCATAGAGCGAGCGTCCCGAGACTCTGTCCCTTCTCTCGAACTCCTGCTGGGAAAATCTCGCTGAGGTAAACCCACACCACCGTTCCTTGCGAGACCGCAAAGAAAGCGATGTATGCAATCAAAAGCCATAACAGCGCACCTGCATGCGATGCAGTCAAGAAGATGATGGCGATGGCCAACAGAGATGTTCCCATGCCTACCGACCCGATGAGAAGCAGGAACCTTCGGCCCATCGTGTCAATGAGCAGCATCGCTATTACGGTGAAGAAGAGGTTCGCTGCACCGATGATCACTGCCTGGATATTCGCGCTGGCGGCTGTGAACCCAGCCTGGGCAAAGATGTCATTCAGATAATACAGGATGGCGTTGATCCCGGAGAATTGATTGAGAATGGCAAGGCTGAGCGCGATGAAGATCATCTTGCGATGGCCGCGCGTAAAAAGCTGCTGCTTTTCAGGTGATTTCGCCGAGCGGGTTGAAGCGATGATCCGATCGAATTCAGCGTCTTCCTGATTTCCCATGCGGTGGAACACCGCACGTGCTTCCTGGCTGCGATTGTGAGCCAGCAGCCACCGAGGGCTCTCGGGTATGAACAGCAGGGTGCATAAGAACAGCACCGCCGGGATCGCTGCTGCTCCCAGGTCTGCACGCCACTCTGCAGAGTGCATCCTCAGCATCATGACGCCGAAATTCGATGCATAGGCTACGAGGATCCCCGTCACGACGGCCAACTGAAAGCACGCTACTAATCGTCCGCGCCACAATTTAGGCGAGATATCTGCGATATACATCGGACTCAGCACAGATGAGCCTCCAATCCCGAGTCCCCCGATAAGACGGAAGATCAGAAACGCAGGCCAACTCCATGCGAGCGCGCACCCAACAGCGGACACAAGGTACAGCACCGCCATGACGCGCAGACCGTTCCGCCCACCGTATTTTTGCCCGATTGGCGACGCCAGCAGACCACCCAGTACTGTTCCCCATAACGCACACGACACTGTGACACCGAGCGCGATCGGCGTAAGGTGGAATGCCGCCGTAAGACCATGCGTCGTTCCGGCGATCACCGCCGTATCGAAGCCAAGAAGCAGCCCTCCCAAGGACGCTACCGCAGTGCTCAATAGGATAAGTGGGCTCAGTCTCAACCTGCGGTTCTCCCTGCCTACCATTGTTCGAGATGTAAATGCGTGAATAAATCTCGAAATGCGATCATAACATCAAGAATTGGTCACATGTTATGATTCTTACGTTGGGGCTGAGGTCTGTGTCGAAAAGATTGCTGACAAATCATCGCGTGGTTCGGTGGGTCCTGTCACGAACCGGCTCATCCTATCGCATCGAGGTGCGTCGATGACGGTCTTGGCGCTGGACCTTGGTGGTTCGCACATTGGCTGCGGCGTTTCAAAAGACGGTCATCTGCTTGCCGGCTCTTCGATGGAGGTGGACTCGCGGTCGCTCGTGAGTCTGCTGACCGCCATCGAAGATGAGCTTCTTCGTATCTGCAGGATCTCTGGCGTGCAGCCTGAGTCGTGTGATGGTATCGGAATCGGTTTCCCGGGCATCGTTGACGGAAGCAGCGGTGAAATTCTATCGACGCTCGGCAAATTCGATGACATCAGCGCAGAGGAGCTTCGCAGCTGGTGCGATCGTGCGTTTGGCCTGCCGATGAAGATTGAAAATGATGCACGGCTCGCACTCCTTGGCGAACATTTTGCTGGCGCCGCCCGGGGCTTCTCCGACGTTGTCCTGGTAACGCTTGGAACCGGGATCGGTGGCGCAGCAATGTTGAACAATGCGCTCATACGCAGCCGGTTCGGCCAAGCCGGGTCCATCGGCGGCCATCTTCCGGTTCGGCTCAACGGCAGGCTGTGCGCGTGTGGAGCGGTTGGCTGCGCAGAAGCCGAAGCCTCCACCTCCGTACTGCCGGACATCTGCCGCACATGGCCAGGGTTCTCCCAAAGTCTGCTTCGTCTCGAGCCCACCCTCGATTTCTCAGCGATCTTCCGGTGCAAAGATGCCGGCGACGCTATAGCCGCGGAAGTGCTCTCCCATTGCATCGCTGTCTGGTCCACTCTTTGCGTAGGGCTCATCCATGCCTATGGTCCGGAACTTCTCTTGTTCGGTGGGGGCGTGATGAAACGAGGCGAAGAGATCCTCGATCCGATCCGCTCTCACGTCCAGCGACACTCCTGGAAGACCACCCGAGGTCTTGCGCGAATCGAGGCGTGTGCCTTAGGCGCGGATGCCGCGCTAATCGGCGCCGAAGCAATGTTTCGAGAGGGCTACGCATGAGCGGTTACCACAACTACGATCTCCATCCCGTGGTGCAAATTCCGTCCTATAGCGAGCACGACTGCTGCAGCGGCTGGACAGAGATCTTCGCTCGGCTTGGCGACGCTATGAACCGCGGCGACAAGTTCACGGTTGTCTTGGAATGCTATCCCGGGGTCTTGCTGGATCCGCTGATTGCGAACCTCCGCACCGAATACCCGGATGCCCTGGTCCTCAATGCCGGGTCCGCCTATCGTGACCCGTCGTTTCTCCGGCATCAGTTTGCTGCAGCGCTGACCAACGATCCAGTCTTTGGGGTCATGCAACGCTGGCCCATCCAAAGCTACTTCGATCCGGCGCGCTTGGAGATCCTGCGAAGCAAAATTGCCAGCACCTCTAAAACCGTCTTCGTCGTCGGAACCGGAGCCCATTACGTAGCGGCCACCGCGGATCTCATCGTATACGCCAGCGTCACCCGCTGGGAGCTCCAGCGGCGGCAGCGAGCTCAGCTCATCAGCAACCTTGGCTTCGACAACGCTGACGAATCTCCCCAGGTGCTCTACAAGAATGCATTCTTTCTCGAATGGCGATGTGCCGACGACATCCGCCATGGACTGTTCAACAACGTTGCATTCTTCCTAGACCTCGATATGCAGGAAGCTCCCAACATGGTGGATGGCAACATCCTGCGCGCCTCGTTGGCGACGACCGTCCAACGCCCCTTCCGGGTAGAGCCCTTCTTCGATCCAGGCCCTTGGGGCGGCCACTGGATGAGCGAGACCTTCGATCTTCCATCGGGAGTTCCGAACTACGCATGGTGTTTCGACTGCGTTCCTGAAGAGAACAGCATTACGTTGGGGTTCGGCTCTCACCGCTTTCGGCTGCCCGCCATCACTCTGGTTCATGAGCAGCCGATGGCTCTACTGGGAGAGCATGTGTACCGGCGCTTTGGCGCCGAATTCCCCATCCGCTTCGATCTCCTCGACACCGTAGGCGGAACCAATCTATCTCTGCAGGTGCATCCCCTTCAGCAGTACATCCGGGAACACTTCGGCATTGCATATACCCAGGATGAGAGCTACTACATCCTCGATTGTCTCGATCATTCAACACTCTATCTTGGCCTTCGCAAAGGGATTGACCCACGCAAGATGCGCATCGATCTTGAGAAGGCGCAGGAAGGCGGCAACCCCTTTCCCGCCGAGCAATACATCAATATCCTGCCGACTAAGAAACACGATCACTTCTCCATCCCCGCCGGCACTGTCCATTGTTCGGGCAGCGGCAATCTGGTGTTGGAGATCAGCGCGACTCCCTACATCTTCACGTTCAAGTTGTGGGACTGGGGCCGGCTGGGTCTCGATGGCAAGCCGCGCCCCATTCACCTCGAGCATGGACTCGCCAATATCCAATGGTCCCGCGATACGGATTGGGTCCGCAAAGAACTGTTGAACCAGGTTGAGCCCGTCCGCGAGGGGAATGGATGGCGCGAAGAGCGAACCGGCCTGCACTCTGCCGAATTCCTCGAAACGCGAAGAACCTGGTTCACCAAGCCCGTCTTGCACGATACCGAGGGCAATCTGCACGTTCTAAACCTGGTCGAAGGCGAAGCCATCTCCGTCGAAAGCCCCACCAACGCATTTCCTCCGATGGAGATCCATTACGCTGAGACTTTCATTGTCCCTGCAGCCGTCGGCACCTACACGATTCGACCCCTGGGGAACAGCGATCAGCCACTGGCCACCATCACAGCGTATCTTCGCCCCGAATAAAAGCCCCCTCAAGCTCGCGTCACAGGGATCCCCATCTTCTCAAACGGAGCAATAGCTTCGTCGCTCGCTCCCGAGTCGGTGATCAACATGTCGATCTCGCGTGTCTCACACAGCAGCCACTTGCTCACCACGCCCAGCTTGCTCCGGTCCGCAACCGCTACCTTCTTCATCGAGTGATGAACCAGCTTGCGCAGCAGCTCAGCCTCCGCCGAGTTCGTACAGGTCAAACCCTGTTGCGCATCAATGCCATCCACGCCAATAAACATGATGTCTCCAAAGAGCAGATCGGTGGCGGCGTTGGCGAGCGGACCCACCAGCGTGAACCAGTTGCCGCGCAGATGCCCGCCTGTCACGATCACCTCAATATCTTTGCGATTGCTTAGCTCCATCGCAACATTCACCGTATTCGTGATGATCGAGATATTGCTTAATACCTTAAGGCTTCGCACGACTTCCGTTGTGGTCGTCCCTCCGCTCAAGACGATCGTCTGTCCGGAATGAACCATCTCGGCCGCAGCGCGTGCAATCCGCCGCTTCTCATCGGCAAAACTCGTCACCTTATCTTGAAACGAAGCATCGTGACGAAAGGGCTCATAAAACAGTGGCCCGATAGGAACCGCACCACCGCGAACACGCTTCAGCAGGGAACGCTCTTCCAGGTCTTCCAGATCGCGGCGAATCGTCGCAATCGAAGCTCCCAACGTCGCACAAAGTTCTTCAATCGCAATCGTCCCGGCTTCCTGCAACTTATTAAGAATGAATTCCTGCCGTGCGATCAGATTATCTGTCTTATTTGCCATGAAGGGAGCATATCAAAGCTGCATGGAACGTAATGCGCGAATCATCGTCTGCTGGTGCAAAACGAGCGCATTTCACGATCTGAATATCATCGATTGGTCGTTGTATCTGCTCGAATGGTTGGCATACAATCACACATGCCCGGAAACATTGGGTAAACCCTTCGCATCTGAGGTACACCATGAGACGCCGGGACTTCATCAAATCCGCAGCCCTTACTACGGCCGCATCCGTTGCCCTTCCCCCCTGGAGCGCGCTCGCTCAGGACTCACAGGCTCCGCCTCCGGTCGATCCCGACGTCAAGCTCGTCCTCCTTACCTTCATGTGCCATCTCGACATCGGTTTCACTGATACCCAAACCAACGTGATGGAGACCTACTTCCAAAAGTTCTACCCACAGGCGATCGACATCAGCGCGCACCAGCGCGACACCGGCGGCAACCGTTATATCTGGACCACCGCGGCTTGGCTCCTCTACGAGTACCTCGAGCAGGCAAGCCCCACGCAACGTCGCCAGATCGAACAGTCCATCCACGCTGGCGACATCGCCTGGCATGCGCTCCCCTTTAACTGGCAGACAGAGATGCTGGACCGTTCCATGATCGAAGGCTGCATGGGTTTCTCCAAGTCCCTCGACGCCCGCTTTGGCCTCAAGACCACCGGCGGCAAGATGACGGACGTACCCGGCCACTCCCGCGGTCTTGTTCCTCCGCTTGAGGCCGCTGAGGTCAGCTTCCTCGATATTGGTGTCAACCCTGCCAGTACCTCGCCAAACGTTCCCGACGCATTTCTCTGGAAAGATCCGAGCGGCTCATCCATCGCCGTCCTCTACCATCGCCATGCCTACGGAGGCACGCTCAAAGTCCCCAACTCTGATCTGGCGATCGCGGTGAACATGCGAGTCGACAATACCGGACCGCATACCGCCGAGGAGATCGATCAGATCTACGCCAATCTGAAGAAGCAATTCCCCAATGCCAAACTCAAAGCCGCCACGTTCAGTGACATCGCCGCAGCCATGAAGCCCATCTATCCTAGGCTGCCTGTCGTCACGCAGGAGATCGGCGACACGTGGATCTATGGAGCACCAAGCGATCCCTACAAAATCTCCCGCTACCGTGAGATCGCTCGACTCAGAACGGAATGGGTCTTCGCCGGCAAGCTATCTTCCGGCGGCAGCGTCGACCAGCAGCTTCTTCGCCGTCTCGCTCTGGCTCCCGAACATACTTGGGGTACTGACACCAAGCGCTACATCGACCACGAACACTATTCACCCAAAGAACTTACAGAATATATCAGTAAACCCAACTATCAGGTTATGGTGAGGAGCTGGCAGGAGAAGCGCGACGACATCGATCAGGGAGTCGCAAGTCTTCCAGCTCCTTTGCGTGCCGAAGCGGAGGCTCGTCTTAATTCACTGAAAGTCGTTGAGCCATCGCACGCGGGCATGCGTTCGTACGATCCCAAATCCGTAATTCGAACCACGCATTTTGATCTCGCACTCGATCCAGACACAGGATGCATTCAGAGCCTGATCAACCGGCACACTCACCGCGGCTGGGCCTCGAAAGATCATCCGCTCGCACTCTTCACGTATCAAACGCTCACGCAGGATGACTACAAGTCGTTTCTAAACGCCTACGTCGTGAGCAAGGCATGGTGGGCACCGCAGGATTTCGGCAAGCCCAACATTGAGCGCCTGCACCCCCAAGCCCGCGACTGGCATCCCAGAATCGACGCCATGTGGGTCTCCGACCACACGGAGCACCACCGGGTTCTCGTCGGCCTCACTATCGACGATCCCGCCAGCCAGCAGATAGGCCTCGTCGCATGGCCTGCGCGTATGTACCTGGATATCGTTCTTCCCAAGGATCAGCCAGTCGTTAACATCACATTCTATGCCATGAATAAAGCTCCCAACCGCATGCCCGAAGCGATGTGGCTGACCTTCAAACCTCAAACCACCAGCACCGCAACGTGGACCTTCGAGAAGGTAAACCAGGACGTTTCCGCGTTGGACGTAGTCGAGGGCGGTGGCCGACGCATGCATGCCGTCACCTCAAAGTTCCGTGTCAACGACCAGCAGCATCAACTCGAAATCACGACGCTCGACGCTCCCGTGGTTGCACTCGGCGTGCGCTCCCCGCTCAACTTCAGCATGGATCTCCCCGATCTTCAGCAGGGAACTCACGTCAGCCTCTTTAACAACGCGTGGGGAACGAACTATCCTCAATGGGCGGGCGGCGACTGGATGTACCGCTTCACCCTTCAAGGATGAAGCGGCTCAACCAAGCATCTATTGACCAACGCCACAGAAGCGCCCACACGGAGGCACGGTCGGAATGTAGTTGAGAACGCGCACCGTCACAATCGAGTGCGGCGCCACCTCCATCTCCAATGTGTTCGGATTCAAGATGGATAGAAGCTTCTGATCGCGCTCCAACGCATCAGCGGACCAAGCCTGTTTCAATCGCAGATGAGGAAACTCAACCTTCACGGTTCGCTTGGCTCCTCCAAGATCCAGAAAGCGCAGAATTGTTCCACGGCCATCCTCCGCGGGCTTCCACGTGTCCAGCACGAGCGCCGAGTCGTTGACCTTCAGAAAACTTCCCTGGCCGCCGGCTAACGGTCGCTTCGTCTCAACAGCCTTATCCGAAGGCGTCACACCCGAGATCTCCAGAGGCGTGAAAGCCTCCCATCCTTGCTGACTCAGGAGCATCGGATGGATCGCAGGCGCGCTCGTCAGCACGTAGCGGAACTGAAAGTGTCCACCCTGCTCCGCCCGATAGTTGGTATGCCAGTAATTATTCATCACATAAGAGAACATCGTTCCCTTACGCGCTCCAAACGCCTCGGGAAACTCCAGCCGCGAGATGTCCCCGAACGTCATGAGCGAAGCATCCAGCGGCATCACCGCTGCGGCCACACCGTCCTGTTGCACTGCGGCCCAGTGCTGCACCGAAAACCAATCCAGCCCAGCCCCCGGATACATGTCGCGCGACGGGTTCACCACTCCATTTTGAATTTCATACTCAAACTGCGGATGACTCATCGCGAACGGAAACGCAAAATAGACCGCCTCATCTTCTTTCGTCGCGGTTTTCTCGACGTCCTCGGTAAACTTAATTGACTTCTCGCGACTGCTCAACGTAATCGTCGCGGCGATCGTAGGTGTGTTCGTGTCCGTGCTGACCAAATGAGCCGTGATTCCATCTGGTCCACTCTCAATCGAGAGCAGCTTGCCATCCCTGGCCCCATGCACCACAAATCGATCTGCACCTTGCTGTGCGTTATCTGTAGTCACGTAGAGGTATTCTCCCAGGCGATACGGGCTCTTCTCATCGACGATCTCTCTCCCAAGTTGCTTATCGAAGATACTTCGCACCGCACCGCTCGAGGGATCCAACTCGACGCGATAGAACTGGTTCTCCATCACTCTCCCGGACCCGGACGTAGCAGCACTCTGTAGCTTTGGCTCAGGATGAAGAAGATACGTCTTGTATCCCACTGCAGGCACATCCTTTGCCCAGAAGCTGATCCTGTTGGTTCCCTCTCCATGATCCTTCACCACTACGGGGATGGCATTGCCCGTAACGCTATCGAATAAGCCAAACCCCTTCTGTACATCGATCGAAACCAAGGACCCGTGCGTCCAATTCAAGGGATTGAAGACGACAACGCTGTCAGCTGGCGTTTGAATGCTGTCAGCAATGTCTGCCATTGCATGTCGGTTGAGCCAGTCGCAAAGCTCATTCGCTTGGATCGCTCGAGAGTCCTTCACCCCAAGCTGCCCGGTCGCCTCATCATTGTTGTTATCCGAGTAGCTCGCCGCCGACGTCCACGTATGCTCGTCCATCAGCACCATGTTTCTCCACATCGCATCGAACTTCGTTCGGTCCACTGCAATCCGAGGGTTCACCAGCGAGCTGATCGTCGCAAGCTTCTCCGCGCCAGGCGCAGCTGCCTCTGTCCCGCGTTCCATCGCCGCATAGCCCGCATCGGCAGCGATGCCATCCTCCCAATAAGGTCCTCCATCGCCACTCACCGTCGGGATGTTGCCTTTGAATTCGTCAGTAATCGAAGTCAGCGCATGGTGAAACCCTGAGTACTCCAGGTGAGGGTAAGCGTACTTCGCATTCCACTGCCGTACCAGGTCCGCCTGCCCCGGGAAAAGATCGGTATTCTCTACCTGGCTTCCATAGAGCAGGGTCGAACTAGCCTTGTACGTGGGCCTTCCATACATCTGCAGAAACAATGGAAGCGTCTGTTCGCCGGCGTTGACCACTGGCGGCAATCCGAAGATCATCCACATCTGGTGATAGTGCCGCGAATACCACATCAGCACCTTCTTCCCGTCCGGCCCCTCCCAGTAAAACGGCGATGTCTCATCCAGGTGGCCGCGTAACAAGACCGGGGCTCTTCCGTTATTCGCCCCCGCGTCCAATTCGTGAATACCTGCAGCCGCGAGAATGGAAGCATATGACCACGAATATGAAGGAACATCGGTGATATTGGCGTAGTTCAGCGGCGTTCCATACGTACGGCTGAACTGTGCGCCGGCATACAGCGAGCGAATCAGCGTCTCAGTGGATGCGAAGCCCGTTACCTCATTCGCATACTGTACCGGCGCAAACAGCTTCTGCGCGCGCATTGCCGCGATGGCACGAGCCTGATCCGCCTGCGTTCGCGACTCCATAAACCGCTCCATGGGCCACATCCCGTCAAGGCTGAATCGAAACTCCGGGTGCTCGTCGATCAAATCCAACGCTTCGTCAATCACCCTGCTCTGAACCGCAGCCACCTTGGCCTGGTAGTCCGTGTACCCGAGATCAAGATGCACGTGCGGCACCACGTACACCGTCCAGCGTTTTGTCGGATCGATCCACTGCTTCGTCGTGTCGACTGTTCCACCGTGATGAACCTCTACGCGGGCCTCCGTGTGTGCTTGGAATGCGGGCACATAGAAACGCTCTCGCTGTTCGCCCCATGTACTCCCATCGCTTTGCAGGCTCACGCGCGCGCCATGGATCGTCAGGTCGGCACTGCGAACAGCCTTGCCTTCATGTCGGAGCGTGACGTCAACCCCCTCCATCAGCGCCCCGCGAGCCCGTTTGTAAAAGACGGTTGGCGTTATGCGTACCTCCGCGTCCTCCGCGCCTGGCCCCTCAAACATCGCGACGTCGTCGTAGTTGATGCCCGCATCTGGAATCTGCCCTCCGCTCCCTTGCGGCACCACCGACAGTGTCATCTGATTCTGGCCCCCGTGTAAGAACGCCCCAGGCACGTCGAACGATACGATCGCTTGAGAGAACGCCGGAAACGAAACCGCGCCCCCACCGTCCACGCGACTGTCCAGCTTCGGATCCAGATAGAACGTGCCCGGATGGCCATTGATCGTGATCGCCAGCGCCGGCACGCTCGCCCGCTCAATCAGAACGCCGATCCGCACGCTATAAAGTGCCAGCGGATTCCCGGAGATCTCAAACGAGATAGCCCGAGGCGCGGAACTGACGCTCTCCTGTCCCTGCCCTGAAGTCCCTGCAACCGGCTGAAAGCTGTACCAGTGTTCCGCTGCCGACCGATCTTCGGCATGCACATCCACGGGCATCACCGGGTTTCCCGCCTCAAACTCCTGGGAAGATCCGTCCAAACTGCCGATTTCGAACACCGCGTGCTTACTCTGACCCAACGTAGCCGAGGCGCAGGCAACAGTTACTACCAGGAAGGCCACACTGGTCAGGATGCCCTTTCCCAACGAAATTCTCTTTAAAAGCTTGCTCATGATTAACCCTCGTCAGTGGCATTACGTGATGCTTAGATCACAAAATCTGATCGTAGTATAGACAATACATCTTGTACCGGCGTACTATTCACCCGAAATGATCGCGAGGCCAAATTGCGCCGCCCACTTGCAGGCACCTCGACCTTCAAGCTCTCGGCGTCTTCAGGAGTTCCCAAGATGAAATCAATCATTACTCGGCAAGCACCTGCGACCGGATGGTTTTATGCAGTTCTGCTCTGTCTTTTTTCCACCTGCGCCCCTGCGCGCGTCCATGCCCAGATCGCTAATGCCCAGATTTCGGGTTCAGTTCACGATTCCTCCGGCGCCGTAATTCCTGGAGCACGGCTGAGCCTGAAAAATCAGGATACCGGCGTCACGACCTCCACCACCACCAACGGCAACGGAGTGTATGTCATCCAGCAGATCCTTCCAGGCACCTACACGCTGGAAGCATCGCGCACTGGATTCGCCACAACGCACCTCGCGCCGTTCCATCTTGTTGTGAATCAGGCCACGGTCTTCGATATCAATCTCGCGGTGGGCAGCGCGAACCAGTCGGTCACGGTGCAGGCTCAAGGCGCCGAACTGCAGACCTCAACCGCAGAGTTGGGCACGGTCATTACGTCGAAACAGGTGGAAGACCTCCCAACCGGGCGCAATATCCAGAACCTCATGCACCTGACTCCGGGCGTAAGCGAAATTCAAACCGGCCAGTCGTCCATACCCTCCGTCAACGGGCAGATCAACAGGACAAGCATGTTCCTGCTCGATGGAATTGACGACACCGCCTTCGTCTACAGCAGCATGGCTCTCGTGCCCATCCCCGAAACCATCGATCAGTTTAAGGTGGAGTCGCACAACGACTCGGCGGAGATTGGTGGTGTCCTCGGTGGAGTCATCAATCAAACCAGCAAAGCCGGCACCAACCAATACCATGGCCAGGTCTGGGAGATCGAGCAGAACTCCGCATTCGACGCGCGCAACTATTTCTCTCTGCCAGGGCGTATCTCTCCGTTCAAAGACCATACTTTTGGCGGCGTCATTGGTGGCCCTGTCCGAATCCCAAAGCTATACAACGGCCACGACAAGACCTTTTTCTTCTTCGGATATCAGAACGAGCGCAGCAGCGCGGAGTCTCAGAGCTTCTATCGCGTGCCTACCGCTCAGGAGGAGAACGGAGACTTCAGCGACTACGGCAATCCCATCTTCAATCCCTTCACCACGACGCTAAACTCCGATGGGAGCTATAGCCGCCAACCTTTCCAAGGCAACATCATTCCTTCGAATCTGCTCAACCCAGGCACCGTCTACTTCGCAAAGACTCTTCTACCCGCTCCCGTCAACATTGGCTTTGGTGGATACAACGCTGTCGCCACCAACCCCGCTGTGAGCAGGACGCAATCCATCAGCGTCCGTATCGATCACAAGTTCAGCAACGCCGATACCGTCTTTGGACGTTTCTCCGGAACCTATAATCCGCAGACCTCCTTCTACGACATCTCCGCAGAGGACTATAACTACACGGCGAACGTAGATGACACCGCCTTTGGTTGGGTTCACACCTTCCACTCAAACGCGGTCCTGCAAGTTCAGTTCGGAACCCTCGTGTACTACGCTGACGACGGTGCGCGTTTCCGCTCCCTGCCTGCCAATTTCGCCGCCACCGTCGGCTACTCCTCTAGCTACCTCACTCCCTACCTCAACGGCCAAACCTACCTGCCTGGGTTTGATGTGCCCGGCTTCTTCAACAGCGGAGAGTACTACGAGCATAATCAGCCAGCGAACGACTATCACTGGCGGGCGAACTACTCCCGCCTCCTAGGCAATCATCTGCTCCAGGCCGGTGGCGAATACAACAAGATGGGTTATACCTACCGCATCGGCCAGTCCTACACCGGCTTCGCGACCACCCAAACCGCAGATCCCCAGAACTACGGAACCACCGGCGACGCGCTCGCCTCGTTCTTCCTCAACGTTCCCGACAACGCCATTCGTCGTGACTCCATCGAGAGCATTCCGGCGTCCGCCGGCGAGCTCGGTATCTTTCTGCAGGATTCCTGGAAGGCGACCGACAAACTCACCGTCAACTTGGGGATTCGCTGGGACTACGCCAATCTGCCGTCAGCCGGAACCGCTGCAGACAACAACAACAAGATCGGCGACATGGATTACATCGGCGGTAACTACATTCTCCAGGCTCTCGCTCCCCCTTGTTCTACAGCAGGCAAGCCGCCCTGCATTCCAACTCCGGGAGGTGCTCTGCCGCCCCATGTCATTGTGTCTCCCACCGGCAAGATTCTTCAGAACACTCCGTACAACTTCCAGCCGCGCGTCGGTCTCGCCTATCGCATCGATCCGAAGACGGTCTGGCGTATGGCCGGAGGAATGTTCTTTGATGACTTTTCGGGAACCACGCAACTCGCTCGCAATCCCATTGGGTCGTGGCCAAGCCTGGGCTTTCAGGGTGTCGCAAACCTGAACTATCCCTCCTCAACCGCTCTTGATCCAACCGTATCGGGAACGGATCCGTTGCCGTCGGCAGTTCTTCCCGGTCTGTCGCCCTTCACGCAGGGCGACTCGTATTTCTTCGATCCACGATGGAAGAATCCCTACTCCTACCAGTACAACGCGGGTATCGAACGCCAATTGTCGCAGAATTTAATCGCCACCCTCAACTATGTAGGCTCCACCAGTCGTCGCACGGACGTGGGTGGCAGATACAACGTGGCTCCAACTCCCGGTCCCGGCGACCCGGTCCTGCGCTATCCCTTTCCCTACATGCCCATCCCCTTCTCGTGGGACCGAAGCGTCGGCAGCTCAAACTACAACGCGCTTGAGGCCTCGTTGGAAAAACACTATTCGCATGGCTCCGCGATCACGGTGTCGTATACCTATTCCAAGTCACTCGACTACGGTTCGTCGGGCATGTTTAGCATCGAAGGCTACTCCGTCGAGAATCCCTATAACCTTCATCGCGATTACGGTGTCTCTAACTTCGATATCACCCACAACCTGGTCGCAAGTTGGGTGTATGAGCTACCGTTTGGAAACGGACGCAGATTTTCAACAGGGAACCACGTAGCTGACTACGTTCTTGGCAACTGGCAGCTGAATGGAATTGCGGACCTCCGATCTGGAGTTCCAGTCAATGTAACCGTCAACGCAGATATTGCGAACACCGGAGACTTCGGTTACGAACGAGCAAATCTCGTCGGGGACTTCCATCTCAGTCACCCAACCACGAAAGAGTGGTTCAATACTGCGGCGTTCGCATCACCGGCGCTCTATACCTTCGGTGACGCCGGTCGAAACATCATGCGGTCGCAATTCGTTCACCAATTCAATATGTCGCTCTTCCGGCAATTTCCCATTCACAACAGCATCTCAGCGGACCTGCGTATCGAAGCCTACAACGTCTTCAACACGGTTACGTTCAATGGTCCTGATGCCGAAATGACAGACTCAACCTTTGGGCAGGTATCGAGTGCGTTGCCCGCTCGAACCGTGCATCTCGCAGGCTATATCCACTTCTAAACGCAAAATCTATCAGAGCAGCGCAAACGCGCCGCTCGCAAGGGAGGCACATCCATGAACCGCGCGGCTCAAACCTACATCGTCTGTTTGCTCGGAGCATGTCTCGCGCTCGCCGGTTGCGGCGAACCATCGTACCTTGGCAAGCCGTCTGCAGCCCCCGCATCCAGCTACCTTGCCAACGCACAAGCTGCCCATGCGTACACCGTTTCTAACCTGCTCACGAGCTACGGCTCGTATGCGATCGAACCCGGCAGCACGACTTCCTACGCCTGGTACGACGGTAGTCAGATTTACGCAGACGCCGCGATGATCAACGTAGAAGGGGACGCCACCTACGCGCCCTATATGAACGGCACCTACAACTGGATGGGAGGACTGTGGGACATCCACAGCTCCACCGGCGGTTACTGGGCCTCAGCTGGAGTCGATGGATCAAATCCAGGTGGCGATCAATACGTCGATGACAATTCTCTGATTGGCCTCGCGTACCTCGACGCCTATGCGGCCACAACTGGGTCGCAGCAAGCCGCCTACCTCGGATCTGCCGAAGCGATCGCGAACTGGTTGATGCAGAGTGGCATGTGGGATTCCACCTTCGGTGGAGGCTTCTGGTGGAGCACCGCCAAGACGCTCAAGCCCACGCAGTCAAACGGCTTGGCGATGCAGCTCTTTCTTCGCTTGTACAAGATCACCGGCGCCTCCTACTACTTAAGCTGGGCCCAGTCCATCGATACATGGCTTGAATCGACGATGTACGCCTCCTCTGATGGTCTTTATAACTGGGAGATTGAAAGCGACGGAACACTCGAGACGACGCAATTCACCTACGACAACGCCATCATGATTGAGGCCTTCGTTCTCTATTCCCAGATCGTAGGGGACAGTACCTACCTCACCAAAGCCGAGACGCTGGCGACGAACCTCAACCAGTCGCTCTTTATTCCGGCCACCGGAGTCTACCAATTCAATACTGGCGACGCTCGTGTGAATCCGACCTGGAGCGGCTGGGCATCACAAGCCATGATTCGTCTGTACCAAGCCGACAACAATTCGAAGTGGCTGACCTATGCGAAGAGCAATATCGATTTCATCAATAACTACATGCGTAACCCCAACACCGGAGCCTACTACCAGTACTGCAACGTGGACGGCACAGGGGTAAACAGTGATATAGAAGGTGTAGATCAGGCGTGGATGCAGCGAATCCAGACCTTATATGCGCCCCTCAGTCAAAACTGAATCAATGTTAAAGCTCGGGGATAGAGGCGACCTCCCATTTGATCAGCCGGCAGGGCGTCAAACGTGGTCCGTTAGAACTGAAAATACAGAAAGGTTGAACCGGCGGTTGAGTAGAACATGCTAAGCATGAAGGCAGCGCTGGTGGCGGCCCACCAGGGCACGGTCGGACGCCATTGAATATGCGGCACGATCGACCAGTTGGGTGAATCGTTCTTCTGCTCTTCGCCAAGCAGTTCCTGCGTATTCGGCATCAGCCAGATCACCGCGTACAGACCGACAAGGATCAGAATCTGAGTCCCATGGTTGCTTATGTGGTCGAAGCCGTGCCTTCCAGCCATGCTGGAAAGAATGGATAGAGCGGTCCTGACGGAACTGGCGCGAAAGAATACCTCGGCGACAACAACGGCGAGGTAGGTGAGGCCGATGCTTACCGGCGGCACGAACGGCTTCTGCCACTTGCTGTCATGTGGCACAAAGATGCGCCATGCATGGGCGATCACCAGGTACATCCCGTGGAGCAAGCCGAAGACAACGAATTGCCTGCCCGCGCCGTGCCAGACTCCGGCGAGAAGCATCGTGATCATCATCGGCCACGCAACCATCTGCGAGAACCCCTCAGGTGTCGCCATCGCCTTCTTGGAGACCTTCTTGCCTGAGTTCAATCGGCTACGGCTCACGCGTAGCTGCACCGGACCGTAGATGTAGTCCATGATGTAGTGCGTTAGCGTCATGTGCCAGCGTTGCCAGAAGTCGATGATGTTCGATGCCTTGTAAGGCGAATTGAAGTTCAGCGGGAAGCGAATCGAGAACATCCTTGCCAGTCCCACCGCCATGTCCGAGTATCCCGAGAAATCGAAATAAAGCTGCAGCGAGTAGGTCAACGCTCCAATCCACGCGCTGACGATTCCATTGTGTGGGGCCGCGAACGTTGCGTTCGCCACCGGCGAGATTCGATCCGCAACCATTACCTTCTTGAACATACCCATCGTGAACCACGTCAGGCCGAGCGCCACGTCATCGCGATCCAACTGGTAGCGCCGCTCCTGGCGGAACTGCGGCATCATCTCATTGTGATTCAGAATTGGACCGGCGATAAGGTGAGGGAAAAATGTCACAAATAACGAGTAGTTCAGCAGCTTTTCTGGTTCGGCCGCGCCCTGCTTAAGATCCACCAGGTAGGCGATCTGCGTGAAGGTGAAGAAGGAGATGCCCAGCGGCAAGATTATGGAGCCAAAATTGTGCCGAAGAAGTCCCCTCTCCGTAAAGAATCCCAGCAGTGGAAAGAGATATTTGAAGTAGCAAAGGGCGCCCAGATTTGACGCGATCCCGAAAACGAGCCAACCTGTAGCCGCGCGCTCGTTCTTTCTGAACCGCACAATCATGCGAGTGAGCCCGAAGTTAAACAGGATCGAACCGATCAGCAGCAGAAGGTAGATTCGGCTCCAGTGGGCGTAGAAAGCGAAGGACATGAACGCAAGAAAGCCAATGGCTCCACGCCTGCCGAGCCAACCGAAGATTTGGAAGCCCAGCAGGCTGAGCGGCAGGAAGCACAAATAGAAGATGGGGCTGCTAAAGGTCATTGGCGGATCGTCCCCTGGACAGTTGACGGAGAAGGCTTCGGCTTTTCTGCATCGTCTCGGCGCATGAGCTCCAGGATCTGCTTGGCCGCTTCAGTCGATACGTAGGCAGAGCCACTCGGGCTGAAGTGAATGTCTGACGCATTGAAGGCGGACATGGGAAGCGTGACCAGCGTATTGTCATGCAATCCATCCAGCTGCTTTCGATACATATCCTCGTGTGGGTTGCAATTTGCAATCGGCGACACGTTGATAATCACTTGAGTTCCATTCACTGCGTATCGTCTTCTGGCTGCGGCAATATCTGCCGCCACTGGGGTATAGACTGGCAAAGTGAAGTCGCAGTGCACCTCGGGTGGCAGCGGAATTGCCCAGAGGCCATCTCGATCCGCTCGCTGCTTCCTGGTGTCGAGGTCAGCTGTGCGAGTCCACGGCGACAGTTGTTTCCATTCGTTTTCCAACGTGCTTTCGGCTGCCCAGAACATGAAGTTCGTCACCCAACCGGGTCGTCGCGCAAATCCTTGCAGCATCTTTCGGCCGTGGTCATATTCGAGCGCGTAAATCATGCCTTCTGTTGAGAATGAGGTGAATGGTTTTTTGGCGGGATCAAACGCAGCAGGCCCTAGCATTATCAGGACGAATCGCGGTCGCTTATTTCTTGCCAGGTATGTATCCAGCGGATAACGGAAGCCCACCACGTCCTCAACGCCGCGCGCCTCGGCGATGTTGCAGGTTTTCAGCCCCGTTTTGGCTGCGATCAATTGCGGATCAAGGCCGGTTAATGCGGAGGAATCTCCATAAAGCACAATGTCGCAGTTCGCATTCACCAGCCGCATCCCATAGCCGGCCTGGTAGATCCCGGGATACCCGTTGTGGGTCAGAAACCATGGCCGCTGCATAATGCAAAGCAGCACGAGCAACGCGCCAAGTTGAAAAATGACGAAGAAAGTCGCATACCAGAGCGGCGCCCTCGAGCCGATTCGCTGTTGGGGCACGACCATCTCCATACTGTGGGGAATCTCACTTACGATGGACATGTAGCTCCGGGGGAGAAGACTCAGGAGATCCTCTCCGGCGCATCGAATGTCTATTGATTGTGGCAAACCAATTATAAAGTGCCGTTCGACGCCCTGAGGTAGGCCTCGCTGCCATAGGCTTCAGATTCCTCAAGCATCTAAATCGGCAGCACGCCGGAAAACGTTGATCTCCAGCGCGCGTCCCTGCTGGGACGATGTCGTACAGCGCCCCAGCGGCGTGAAGGCTATAACGAACGTTTTAATGCAGCAACGGATGAATGTTCATGGCGCAGAAACCACGGATGTGCGGCAATGGCAACGTTGCCCGCTAAGGCGCAGACTGGAGAGCCGTGTGGGCATGGAGCGCCTAAGCCCTATGGATTGATAGCTGGTGAGCTGATCATATAAACGTGCCCTGTTTCCGCTCCAAGTCATCATCACCGATTGCTACGCTAAAATGAGCCCAGGCAGCCTATGAATCTCGATCAATATCCTGTCAGCGATCTGTTTCGTAAGCGCATCGGCCTGCGTCGACAACTGTCTGCGGTCGAAGGTTTGCAGCCGATCAGAATCGCCGTGCTCGGTGGCACGACGACGAATGAAGTAGTCGACCTTCTAGAGCTATATCTGCTGGATTCCGGATTCAAGCCAGTCTTTCACCAGTCGGAGTATGGGCGCTTCTACGAGGACGCCGTGCAGGATCCTTCCGACCTGATCGCGTTCAAGCCAGACATCGTCTATCTCCACACGTCGTGCCTGAATGTCCGAGCCGCTCCCCCGGTGCACTGCTCGGAAGATCAGTTCCAGGGGTACGTTGACGCCGAGCTAAAGCGTTACCAGCAAATCTGGAAGTCGATCGAGCAGAACGTTTCGGCGCAAATCATTCAGAACAACTTTGAGACGCCCCCCTACGCAATCTTAGGAAATCTGGATGCCGTATCAAGCGGTGGCGAGGTGCGTTACTTCATGGCGCTCAACCTGGAGTTTGCACGTTGCGCCGCGTCTGACTCGCGGCTCTTGCTGCAGGACATCCATAGCCTCTCGGCCCGTATCGGAACGGCGCAGTGGTTCGACTGGGACCGCTACTTCAGCTATAAAATCCTCACCACAACCGAGGCGAACGTTGCGATCGCGCGTTCACTCACTTCGTTGGTGCGGGCGATCTACGGCAAGAGCCGCAAGGTGCTTGTGCTCGACCTGGACAACACGTTATGGGGCGGCGTGATCGGCGATGACGGCGTGGATAAAATTCAGATCGGTCGCGAGACGCCGGTTGCGGAAGCCTACACGGCGTTCCAGGAGTACTGCCTGTCTCTGCAGCGGCGCGGCGTGCTGCTTGCTGTGTGCTCGAAGAACTATGAGGATATCGCCAAATCCGGCTTTGAGCACCCAAGTTCAGTACTGAAGCTCGAGCACATCTCCTGCTTCAAAGCGAACTGGGAGCCCAAGCACCAGAATATTCTCGCGATCGCCAAGGAGCTGAATCTGGGAGCAGACAGCTTCGTTTTCATAGACGACAATCCCGCCGAGCGCGCCATCGTCTCTGCGCAGATCAGCGGCATTGCCGTGCCGGAGGTGGGTGAGGAGGTCTCGCAGTACGCTTCCATCATTGAAGCCGGTAGGTATTTCGAGCCAGTCTCAATGTCCAAGGAAGATTTGTCGCGCACGGTGTTGTATGAAGCGAACGCGGCAAGGGCTTCGTCGGAAGCACAGTTCGCGAACTACGGCGAGTATCTTGATTCGCTGGAGATGCAGGCGGAGATCGCCGAATTTAAACCCGTCTATTTGGAGCGCATCACGCAGTTGACCAACAAGACAAATCAGTTCAACCTGACGACTCGCCGTTACACACGGGCCGAGATAGAGGCGATTGCGGCTGACCCAAACTACATTGGACTCTATGGGCGGCTGCTCGATCGCTTCGGAGACAATGGCCTTGTGTCGATTGTGCTCGGTCGCAGGCAGGGTGGCGAGCTGGAACTCGACCTCTGGCTGATGAGCTGTCGAGTTCTCAAGCGCGATATGGAGCAAGCGATGCTCGACGTTCTGGTCGAGCACGCACGCGCCGCGAACATTCTCATCCTCAAAGGTTTTTACTTGCCGACCAAAAAGAACGGCATGGTTGCGGACCACTACGAGAGGTTAGGATTCACACGAGTATCGCTCGACCCCGAAACCAATGCGTCGGCGTGGTCGCTCGACGTTGCCTCCTACGCCGCACGTAACCGGCACATCCGCATTCTGGAGCTTATACATGGCTGACACGATAAAGGACGGCGACGAGATTCTCGCCGAACTACAGGAAATCTTCCGCGACATACTCGATCAACCAGACCTCATCCTGACGCGCGCCTCCAACGCCAGCAACGTCGAGGATTGGGACTCGCTCGCGCATATTAACCTTCTTACTACGATCGAGAAACAGTTCAAAATCAAGTTCGCGCTTAACGAAATTCAAGAGTTGAAGGACGTCGGCGACATGATTGAGTTGATACAGAAGAAATTGGCAGCAAAATGAATCAGTACCGCCTGGGTGACCTCACCGTCGGTATGAAGTATGAGTTCGACGCAATATTCACTGCGGAAGATGCGGCCGCGTTTGCGAGGATCTCGGGCGACGTGAACCCCTTGCATGTAGATGAAACGTACGCCAAGGCCGCTGGGTTTGAGTCGCCCGTCCTCTTCGGAATGCTGACCTCTTCGCTCTACTCTCAGTTAGTGGGTGTCTATCTGCCTGGCAAGTATGTCCTACTCCACGGGATCGACGTCGACTTTAGCTCGCCGTGCCACGCGGGGGAGCTGTTGCACGTTATGGGCGAGGTTGTATTCCTAAGTGAGGCTCTGAAGCGCGTCGAGATCAAGGCTTCAATCCGTCGGAGCGACCGCAAACTTATTTCCAAAGCAATAATACGAGTGGGTTTCCATGTCGACTGATACGGCTCAAACGATTCTCATAACTGGCGCCTCGTCGGACATCGGCTGCGCCCTGATTGGTAGCCTCCTGAGCCGTCCCAACCCACCCGTCGTGCTGGCCCATTCGCACAGTTCCGGCGAAAAATTGCGCGCCTTGCAGTCTGAATTCGGCGAAGATCTCAAACTGTACGAAGCGGACTTCACACAAAGGGCCTCTGTATCGGCTATGGCAGACCAAATTGTCAGGGAGGCTGGAACCCCGTCAGCGATGGTCCATCTGCCCGCGTTGCGTCCTTCACCGGAGCGTTTTACCAAGTTCAATTGGGAACGATTCGAGACGGATCTGGCAGTGCAGGTAGGGTCCGCGGTAATCCTCCTCCAGCAGTTTTTGCCGAAGATGGCGAAGACGCCTGGCGCCAGAGTGGTCTTCATCCTGTCGAGCTACGTGCACGGAATGGCACCGAAATATATGTCCATGTACACCACAGTCAAGTATGCGCAGCTGGGACTTATGCGATCTTTGGCTTCGGAATATGCCGCGACGCAAGTCAGGATCAATGCGATCTCCCCGAGCATGGTCGAAACGAGGTTTTTGACGGAACTTCCCGAGGTATCCGTACAGATGCAAGCGGCTTCCAATCCTCTACAGCGGAACGCAATGCCTTCTGATCTGCTGGGAGCCATCGAACTACTTCTCTCTCCCGCCTCGGACTACATTCAAGGAATTACCATACCTATCACGGCGGGGACACACGTTTAAGCTTCTCAGAGGCCTCATCGTGGCATACGACCCATCGACACTACAGTCGTTCCGCGCGGCAAATGTAAACCTCTTAGGTCATCCACAACATACTGCCTATTGGCGACATACCTGCGGACATATCTAGCTTGGATGCCATCGAATTGATTTGAACTTAATTGCTCGCGTATCCCTGTGTTCTAAGAAACGTATACGCATCAGATGAGGCTTCGATCACCTTCACGATGGAGGCATCCGCTCCGGTCCACGCGGCAGCTCCCTCATGCTTGAGCTTGTGGGTTGCGTCGTCCCACGAAAGTTTCGTGATCGAGTCAACGCCTTTCTCGTAGCCATACGTGGTCTCATCATCGGTGAAGAGGCTGAAGCTTGCGTTCGCGCCAGGATAGACGCGCACCGAGGCAATGGCCTGTTTGTCCTTCGTGCTCTCAACCTCCGAGCCCAGGGGAATAATTGAGCCTGCCCGAACGAATAGAGGTAGCGTGTCGATCGGTGCCTTCACTGTGACGGTCTGTCCGCCCTTCACACGCTCATTGGTCCAGTAGTTGTACCAGTCGCAGCCCGCCGGCAGATACACCTTGCGCGTGGTCGCACCCTGTTCTGTAACCGGTGCTACAAGAAACGCAGGACCGAACATGTACTCATCGGTAAGATCAGCGACGTTCGGATCTTCCGGGAAGTCCATAAACAACGCGCGCATATAAGGAGCTCCGGTCTTGTAGGTCTCATACGCGAGCGAGTACGTATAGGGCAGCAGTTGATAGCGCAGCCGCAGATACTTTGCGAGAATTGGCTCGGCCTGTTTGCCATAAGCCCATACCTCGTTATGCTGCCGCTCGCCATGCGCCCGCATCACCGGCTGAAAGACTCCCCACTCGAACCAGCGTACGAATAGCTCCGGATAATCGGAGTAGTTGCCGACGTTGGCGCGCGCATCGGAAGGATCAATCAACGGAGTGTGTTCTGGCTTGTAACTCGCAGGCAGCGTCGGAGAGAAGAAGCCAGCAATGTCCGTATCCCAGTACGGCATGCCTGTGGCCGTAAAGTCCAATCCCGCAGGAATCGAGCGCTTCAGCATGTCCCACGTGGACGTAACGTCGCTCGACCAGAAGACCGTACCATTGCGCTGCGCGCCGAGATAAGCCGCACGCGCCAGGATCATCACCCTGCGGCTGTCGCCGAAGTCGCGCCGGAATCCCTCGTACACGGAGGCCGTATGGAACAGCGGATAGACGTTGTAGAACCGCGCGCCCGAGCCGACGTAGAAGAAGTCCTTTGCCGGGTCAATATCCGGCTCGGTCTCATCCAGCCATACATAGTCGAAATGATCCGGCTGGATGTACCGGTCCCGGACCTCGTCCCAGAACCACTTCGCTGCCGCCGGATTGGTCGTGTCAATGTTTGGCCCGATGACGTCCTTAAAGCCGCCCGAGTCCGGCACTCCACTCGCATCGTGAATCAACCAGCCCTTTTTCAGCAGCATGTCGTAAAACTGGGTCCCTGGAGCATAATGCGGCCACACACTCAACAGCGTCCTGATGCCCATGGCATGGAGCTGATCATTCATTCCCGCCGGATCAGGCCACCGCGCTGGGTCGAGATCCATCTCGCCCTGCTTTGTCATATTCAGAAAGTCCACCACCAGCACATCGAGGGGCAAGTGGCGATCGCGGTAGCCTTTTGCAACAGCCAGCAACTGCTCCTGCGTCGGATAAATCGCTTTGCTCTGGATGTAGCCATACGTCGCCTTCGGCAGCATATGTGTGATGCCCGTCAGCTGACGATACCCTCCATAAATCTCGTCCGTGTTCGCTCCCGCGATTACAAAAAACGAAACGCGATCACCAATCTGCGACGACCATACATTCTGCTGATTGAACCCAAGATCCACCGTAGTCTTCGATGGATTATCCCAGACCAGACCGTAGCCGCGGCTCGACACCATGAACGGCACGCACACATCTTCTCCGCCAATGTCCGTGTAGTTGTGCCAGCAGTCAATCCGATGATCTCGCAGATCCAGAAATCCCTTCTGCTGCTGGCCAAGCCCATAGTAGTGTTCATCCGTCGGTGAATCGAACGTGGCCACCGCGCGATATCCCGGATCGTCTTTCACGCCCTTGGGCGTCGCGGCATCCGCTTGGTTAGGAATCATCCTCCAGTTCCGCATATGCAGCAGCGTCTTCCCGGAAGTCGTCGCTACCCATAGCGAGTCATCGCTCGGGCGCTTCCCGGCGCGGCCAAAGTAATGATCCCGCAGAGACTGATTGAGCTCGTCCAACGGCATCGATTTCGGCTCCTGCGACTCCGGAATACTTGTCGAAGACAGTCGTACGATCAACCGCGCGGAGCGAAAAACCTCGCTTCCGTCGGACCCTGTTTCATGCGTCCAGCCGCTCATCGCCGGCGTTCCCACAAAGCCGTATCCCGGCGCGGCTGTCGCCAGAGCCTCCGTCTTGCTCATCGTCACCCGCAGAATATTGGGCGCGTAGGGCTCGAGCACAATCGTTCTGCCCTCGCGGTTCAGTACAAAACTGCTCAACTGCGCCGCCGCGCTCATGCTACCCACGCAACCCAACGCAAGCACCAGTGCACCTGACATCCGCGCCCGAAATCGAGCTTTAGCCGTCAAGCGCTGATCGTGTTGTACGTCAGGGAAGCCACCCCAAAGGGCGATACCCTCATCGGAAGAAAGGTTCAACAGCGAAAAGAGGCTCCGCATTCGTTTATCTCCGAAAAGCGTCCTCGAAGTAAACGCTTTCTTCCCCGAAAAAGATCCAGGGCTTGCAAAGTGTAGGGCGGTGGCTCTCATGGTGTCAATTCATTCACGCCTCTTCGCGTGCAGCCTGGGCGCCCGGTTTCAAGTGGGGATCATGCGGGTCTTGCTGACGGAAGGCTTCGAGTGCAGCAGGTTCGGCTCCGTCGTTGGTACGGATCACCGCAACGCAATGGGGCGAGCACCGGACGGTCCTTCCGGTTGCGCCTATGATCGCCCACTGGGCGATATGGGGCAATTTTATGCAATATTCGCAGAAAGCTTGCACTGTAGTAGCTGAATATTGCAAAAAAATGAAAAGATCTGTTGACATCAGAGAATCCTCGACCCTAGACTGCAACCACACATAGCCTTTCCCCAGACATCGATCCAAAGAGAGCTCTTCAGGATCGAGCGCCAAGTGGGTATCGGTAGAACAGCGTTATCTTTTGGAGGTTCTGCGATGTTGAAGATGGTCCGCTTAGGATGTTTAGGATTGGTGTTGGGACTGCTTGGTGCAGTCGGGATGCAGGCGCAGACAACGACGGGCGCTGTAACTGGGGATGTGACAGACCCATCGGGTGCGGTGGTGTCGGGCGCAACGGTGGACGTAGTGAATACCGACACGAATGTAAAGACAACGGTGAAGTCTAATGGAGCGGGTGTCTATACAGCGCGATTCCTGCCGATTGGCCACTATAAGGTTTCGATCACGGCGCCTGGGTTTACAACGGAGGCGACACCCCCCTTCGCACTTGAGATTAATCAGACGGTGGAGCTGCACACGAAGCTGTCCATTGGCAGCGAGAGCACGGTGCAGGTAACCGATAGTGCACCGATCCTGGATACGACGGACGGGACGATCGGAACGACGTTCTCAGAGAACGAAGTACAGAACATTCCTCTGGAGGGCCGCAATTTCCAGGCTGTAACACTATTCACGCCCGGCGTGGTGAGTACGGACCCGACGGGTACGACGGGCGCGAATGCGACCGAGCGCAGCACGACGAGCAATAACCTGATCAGCGTGAACGGTAACCGCGGCCAGGCGAACTACTACACGCTGGATGGCGTGGACATCAATGAGCCTCAGAACAATCAGATTGGGTATAACCCGGCGCCCGATTCGCTGCAGGAGATCCGCGTGATCTCCGGGAATGCGCCGGCGATCTACGGCAACGTGAACGGCGGCGATGTGGTGTCGGTGCTGAAGAGCGGCACGAATAAATTTCATGGCAGCGCCTATGCCTATCTGCAGAACAATAAGTTGAATGCCAACAGCTGGGCAAACAAGTACAAGGGCGAGCCGATCGACCGCTACACGCAGACGATCTTTGGTGGAACGATCGGTGGACCGATCGTGAAGGATAAGCTGTTCTTCTTTGCAGACTACGAAGGCTATCGGCAACCGTCTGCCAAACCGGCGACCTACCAGGTGCTGACCCCGGCGGAGTTGAAGGGCGATTTTTCGGCGATTCCGTTTCAGCTCTACAACACGCAGGCGTACGACGCTGCAACGAATACGTATCCGATCTTCGTGAATAACCAGGTCCCGGTGAACAACCCCGTGGCGCAGTATTTGGCAGCTCATCCGGAGGATTATCCGACGCCCAACGCAGATCCTTCGCCGGGCACTTATCTCCGTCAATATGAGGGTGTGGAGCGGGGTTACCACGTGAACAACCAATTTGACGCGAAGGTGGATTGGACCCCTGAGGCCAAGGACCACATCTCCGGATTTTATGCACAGTCGCGAGCGCGCGATGGCAGCGACACGATCTTCCCGATCGGCTTCTCGGGCATCAGCAACTTCCCGACGACACTGTTTGGTGCGAGCTGGGTGCACAGCTTTTCGTCAGCCATTGTGAACCAGTTCAACGCAGGGTATACGCGCGTGACCTGGGACCAGGGTGTGCCCATTGATCGGCTCGGTGGATTTGGCTTGAAGGGCGACTCCGTGGTGGGCATTCCTTTTGGGGCTCAGCGTTTCGTGGGCTTCGCGGAGCAGTACATCCCGGGCAGTGCCAGTTCCATCGGCAATCGCGCTGCACCGCAGCTGCTGACCGACAACACATTTGGCTATAACGACAACTTTACCTATCAGCGCGGGAAGCACTTATTTACGATCGGTGTGCAGACAGTGCGCTACCAGCAAAACTACACGCAGAGTCAGAACGCGGGCGCGAACGGGTTCTTCCAATACACCGGCGTGTTTACGAACAATCCGACGCTTAAAAACTCCAACCCGAATATTGGCGCTGCCGATTTTGTGCTGGATGCCGCATCGAGCGATGGGCTCCAGGACGGTGGCGAATTCGGCAACCGGCAGTGGCGCGCGGCGGGATATGCGCAGGACGACTGGAAGGTGCTGCCCAACCTGACGTTGAACCTTGGCGTTCGTTATGAGTATGACGAGCCAATGGCTGAAGCGAACAACAAAAACGCGAACGTACTTCCCTTGAACGGCGGGACGATGGAGTACGCGGGCTCAGTTCCGGCGGGCGCTCCGGCAGGTTCGATCATCTGTTCGAACGGGGGATGCTATAAGCCGAATTATCGTCAAGTCATGCCGCGTTTCGGATTCGCCTACCAGACCGCGTCGAACATCTCCGTGCGAGGCGGTTACGGCGCGACTAGCTTCCTGGAGGGCAATGCCGCTAACCAGCGCCTGACCAACAATCCTCCGCTGGTATCGGTGTTCGCACGCCAGGCGAATCTGCCGAGCGCAGGAACTGGCGGCGCCGCTCTGCAGGCATCGCAGGGCTTTGCAGTCAACGCGAACACGGCGCAGCCCAGCGGCGGCGCTTTCAGCGAGTGGCCGCAGAATCAGCAGCCGGCATACATCCAGCAGTGGAATCTGACCGTGGAGACGGCTCTGAACGCAGTCACATCGCTCTCGATTGGCTATGTGGGTCAGTCGGGTCAGCACTTGATTGACTACGGTAACGCCAACCAATTCACGTTGGCGCAGGCGGAGGATATTTACCTGAACAATCCAAACCCGTTGCCTGCAGCGGACCTTACACCGTACTACAACCTGGGAGCTGGAACTTCTTACGCAGCTGGGAATGGCGGCAGTGTCCTAATCACGGAGTCGCGTGCGAAGTCAAACTATAACGGTATGCAGGTAACGCTGCGCCAGCGCCAGAAGTATGGGTTGGAGTACAACATCAACTACACGTTTGCGAAGTCGATGACGAACGCGGCCGGCAACTATGGTGCTCCTAATGTGCAACAGACGGGCGGAGACCAGACGTTCCAGGACTACTACAATAGCCAGGCAGACTATGGCGTGTCCGGCGACGATATTCGCAACCAGGTCAATGCGCTAATCGTGTATGCCTTGCCCTATGGGCATGGGCGTGAGTTTGGCAGCCAGTCCAACATATTTCTAAATGAGCTGTTGGGCGGATGGTCGCTCACAAATGCGTTCCGCGCGTTCAGCGGCGTGCCGATCACGATTGCGGCCAATGGTACGGCAACGAGTGCTGTGAACTCATACGGCGGCGAACGAGCGAACCAGTATGGAAAGATCAACATCGTGAATCGTTCGCTCAACAACTGGTTTGGTACAGATCCATCGGCCCAGCCATGCCTAAATACCGGTGGGCTCACTACACCCCTCCGGACCGACAATCCTTCGTGCGCATATGGACAGCCGGCGGCGTTCCAGTTCGGAACAGCGGCGAATGGATCAGAGCGCGCGCCTGACTATTGGCAACTGGATACGTCGCTATTCAAGGACTTCACCACGTTCCACCTACAGACCCTCGGGTTCCGCGCCGACTTCTTCAACATCCTGAACAAGGCGGACTACGGCAACCCGGACAACAACATCCAAGACAGCAACTTTGGACGAATCAGCGGTGTGCGGAACCAGGAACGTCGCATCCAGTTGTCGCTGAACTACAAGTTCTAACCAGTACGGAAACATGCACCGGAACTACCTGGTGCATGTTTCCGTACGTCCTATGAAGCTGGTAATCAGAGTTGAGAAGACCCTGCGTAAAAGGGTTGGGATGGCAATGAGAACGATGATTTTTGAGCTCTGCGCGGAGACGATGCAGGCGTGTATCGCTGCGCGGGATGGTGGCGCGGACCGCATCGAGTTGTGCTCGGCCCTGAGCGAAGATGGGCTGACCCCGAGCCATGGGCTCCTCCAGGAAGCGATTCTTCAAAGCGGGTTGCCGGTACATGGACTCGTTCGCCCGCGCGGCGGAGACTTCGTGTATTCGGCTGCGGAGATCGCCGTTATGGAACGGGATATTCTGCATATGCGGGAGCTAGGAGCGGCAGGTATTGTGCTGGGTCTGCTGAAGAGCGATGGCACAGTAGACGTGGACGCAACACGCCGGCTGGTTGAGTTGGCAAGGCCGCTGAAGGTGACCTTTCATCGCGCGTTCGATGTAACGCCCTCTCTCACAGATGCGCTGGAGGATGTGATCGCCGCAGGCTGCGATCGGGTGCTGACGTCTGGCGGACGGCCAGATGCGGTGCAGGGGACGGATATTCTGGCGCGGCTGGTAGTACAGGCGGGCGAACGCATCGAAGTAGCGATCGGAGGTGGACTAAGGCTGGCGAATGCGGCTGAATTGGCCTTGCGTACGGGTGCCTCGAGTTTTCACGGCTCGCTGAGCGTGGATCGAACTCCAACAGCGGAAGATGTTTGTGCAATGGTGGTGCAATTGAGACGTGTCGCAGTGCGGTAAGCAAGGTCTGTGTATAGAGACGTCGTTCGCCAGATCGGAAGGGTCTCCTCTTCGCGTTACGCTTCCAAGCGAGTGCAACCCTTAGCACGCAACCATACGCTGTCCATCTGCGTACGTTCCACCGTCGATTCAATTGCATTGCAAGCGAACACACGTCCAGATATCTCAGAAATTGCTCTTCACGGCTGATCAAAAGTCCGAGATGAACTTCCTGATACACCCGTTGAGACCGCCCGGGTTATCGGCAACTTCGCCGCAGTTTCCCAAAACGCCGTTTCAGGTATGTACGCGGAGGCTTCCTATTCATCGCTTTCGAGAAGCTGACCTTTCATTAGTGATCGGGTGCCACGAGGACGGCTATAGCGCTTTATTTGGTGCCCACTGCGCGTCTGGCGCGCCTATACCTCATTCCGGCCGGATCCCGAACGCTTAGGAGTTGCCGTTGACTAAAACTCTGCTTCGCCTTACTTGGCTTGCAATCACACCGACGCTCCTACTCGCACAACAGCCCTTGCATAAGCAAGAAACTTCTTCACACAAAGTTCGGTTCATCACCGTCGCGCCCAACGTTAAACTTGAGGTGCTCGATTGGGGCGGAAACGGGCCCCCACTTATTTTCCTTGCCGGATTGGGAAATACGGCCCATGTCTTCGGCAATTTTGCCCCGAAATTCGTGCCGCAGTATCACGTGTATGGAATCACTCGGCGCGGTTTTGGCGCATCGAGTTCTCCAATTCCCAATGATTCCAACTACACGGCGGATCAGCTTGGAGACGACGTTCTCAAGGTGATGGAAATTCTTGGAGTGAAGAAGCCTATGCTCATAGGCCACTCGATTGCGGGTGAGGAGTTGAGTTCGATTGGAAGTAGATTCCCGGATAAGCTTTCTGGACTCGTCTACCTCGACGCGGGCTATGCCTATGCGCTCTATCCGCCAGAATCTGGTGACCGCGAGTTGGATGCCAAGGACTTGAAACGCGCCCTGAACGCGTTTTTAATCGCCCAATCCGGAGCGGACATGAAAAGCATCCTCGCCAGCACCGCCAACGTTCTGTCTGAGATCCGACTCGTTCAAAAAGATCTTGAGACAGTTCAGACGCGACTTAAATTGCTGCCGGCTGCGCCGGACTCGGGGCCAGGGCCAGTAGCGCCCTTTGCGCCATCTGCAATCATCAGGGGTGAGCAGAAGTACACCAGTATCCAGGTACCTATCCTCGCTATTTTCGCCAACCCTCATAGTACGGCGCATCTGCCAAAGATGCCGGAAGACAAGAAGGCCGAGTTCATTGCTTTCGATCAGGCAGAATCGGCTGCGCAAGCCAAGGCGTTTGAGAAGTTGAAGTCCGCGGAAGTTGTGATCCTGCCAAACGCGGACCACTTCGTGTTTCTCTCGAATGAGCAGGAGGTCGAAAAAGACATCAAAGGTTTTCTTGCCACACTCTACCCGCAGGCGAACTGAACATCAGAGGAGCGCCAGGGTGGGACTAAACGGATGTTGCCCAAAGGTCGCATTTTGTCCAAGTTCGATTTTCGCCCTTCGTTGGTTGGTGGAATTCTCCCGAATCATGTGGCGGAATTCGTTTGAAATGAGTGGCGGGATAACTTTGCACTTGGTTGCGCATGACAGTGCAGCCAGCAGTCACCGCCCGGGGATACGCTATGTTCATGGCAGCCCCTAATAACGAATCCATCGCCACATTCGTCCCGTCCGCGACCCGCATGCCTGGAACACGCATCGGCAACGCGCTCGCTTGAAAAGCATGGAGCCAGCATCGCTCATGCAGGTTGTCCAATCCGGCCTGAGTTGGAAGGCCGTGCGCAAGTTCCTCAATGTCACCGGGCTCTCTCAGCAAGATCTCGCGAAATATCTCGCCATCTCCGAGCGAACCTTCGTCCGTCGCCGAGAGGCCGGGACCTTCGACCGTAAAGAGTCCGAACAAGTGCTGCGCCTAGCCGAGATTTGTCAGGCCGCCAGCGAACTGTTCGACGGTGCTACCGCTGCGACCCGAACTTGGCTCACCTCCCCAGTTCGTGGCCTTGGCAACTCACGCCCCATTGACTTCGCCCAAAGCGAGTTCGGTGCTCGGGAAATCCGTGATCTGATCGGACGGCTCGCCGATGGAATCTTTTCTTGATCGAAACCTAGCGAATTACCAAGACAACAGATGAGAGGAAGGCATTTCAGGTGCGGGAGCCAGACTTTGTGATGGCTAATGGATCCGCAAGGGAGCGACACGTTTGCCATGCGCGACCACCTCATAAGTAGAGAGTAGACCTCGCTAGCGTCAAACGGCATTTGTATTGTGGCGCATAACGCCCCGAAAAGCTCTATTCAGGCGCTGTCGCATTCGCCGAGGCCGTTCAGAGCAATACCGGTCAGACTGGCCTGGGCCAGTGAGGATGAGACTTTATTATCCCAAAGCTGCACAGGCTGATGCTCAACAGATGCTTTCAGTATGATTCTGTTTCTTCACACCGCAATTTGTGCTGGCAGAAATAAAGGACTTAGCAGGAGATGAAGATGAAACTTTATTATCCCGAGACACCCCTCTGCGGATTGATGATGGAAAGAGAGATCGAGACGATCTCGATTCTCAAAGGCGGCTTTGATTCCATTCCTTGGCATGTTTGAACTCCTACTGCAGACGCATCATCAGTTGCTTCGGCATATCAGAGATGTTCTCAGCCCGAAGGAGGGTCATCGAGCATCTCGGCCTTAGTGACTGTAAGGAGTGCTTTGGCAAAAGAGATTGTGAACGTTTCCCCGGCTAGCATATCTGCAGACAAGCTCCCGACGCGGCGACTCTGGAGCGGATGAAGACGGTGGTGTTTCCGGCGTCGGATCCGGTGAGCGGGTGGGGTGGTCCGCTCGTGAAGGCGTGGCGGCGAACTTAGGTGCTAAGAATTTAACCGGAATATTATCGAATACGTGCGCCATGCCAACGTACGGCACCTGCTACAGTCGGACATCAACAGCACATTTCGCAAGGCCCGCAAGTATTGATTATAATGAAGTTAGTATTTTGACTGTCGCCATATTTCAGTTATTGCTTCCGGTCGTATACGTGTGACGTCTTTATGCTTCCGAAATCAAAGAAAGCTGGAAGTATAAGCCTTGTATCTCTTTGATTCCATTAGGTCGATTATTTCAAGTTTTGATTCCAACTACATCTCTGATATAGACGGACGCATAAAGTGATATTCGTATCTTCTTTCGAAAATCATCCTCCTAGAGTCCACTTTGACGCCAATTTACGTTCGAAACGGTCTTCCTGCCCTTGTTGCCAGGAATGGGCCTTCTGCTGCGAATCGTTTTGAGGCCACGAAGCGCGGCGGGAGCGAAGCTATAAGTGTGGGGATAGGTCTCCGAGAGCCATCCGCGCCTGGATATAGAAATGCGAATCCAGCAAACGAGGTTCATGCGTGTTGAGAGGTACGCGTGGTCGGGGCGTTTGTCCAGTGATCAAGCGTGGGTGAGGTCTAGAGCCGTCTCGGTGGTTATGGGGAGGGGACGTGTTGTTCGAGTTGGCTGTGAGTGTCAGAGCCCGGCTGTGCGCCTCTGTGGGAGATAGATCGGGAAAGCTTCGATTGCGACGCATCAACGTCCAGAGTGCGCCTAAAGCGAGCGAACAGAGTTAGCTCATGGATCGCCGCTGGGCTCCATCTAATATGACCACGTTCACTCTTGCAGGGATATTTCAAAAGCGATGGATTTTGTCGGGGGACATCGCCTCAGAGAAGACATAGAACTCCGAGGAATCAGGGCAGCTAACGGAGGCGTCGCTAGCTGTCGAGGTTACCGCCATCCTCCGCCAAGTGCTGCATAAACCTGCACAAGAGAGTCAGCCTCCTGTCGCTGTGCCTGGGCCAGCAGCAACTGCGCGGAGTAGAGGTCAGTGTCGGTCGTCAGCACCTCAAGGTAGCTGGTGTTTCCCCCGGAGTAACGCAGCCTCGCCAGCCGCACGGCATCGGCCGCAGACTTCACCTGCTCCGCCTGCTCTTCGCGGTGTTCGCGAGTCTCTTTATATGCAACGAGCGAGTTCGAGACGTCTTTGAGGGAGCCCAGGATGGTCTTCTGATACTCCAGAAGCGCCTCTTGTTCCTGCGCTTTCGACAGGCGATAGTTGCTTCGAATGCGGCCGCCGTCGAAGATAGGTTCCGAAATAGTACCGGCTGCGTACCAATAAGCATTTGGCCCGGTCGCGATCGCATTCAACTGATTACTTGCCGCACCACCCAAACTGGTGAGAGATATCTGCGGGAAGTATTGCGCCCGTGCTACGCCGATGCGGGCGTTTGCGGCAACAAGTTTCGCTTCTGCCTGCTGCACATCGGGTCGCCTTTCAAGAAGCTGCGACGGGATGCCGACCGGGACCTGCTGAGGATGAGGCTGGTCTTCGACTGGCAGGCCGCGGTCAATCTCTTCAGGATTATGACCCAGCAGGACACTGATCGTGTTTTCCTGAATGGCAATCTGGCGGCGCAGATCAGGCAGGTTGGCCTGCGCTGCATGGAGTAACTCCTCGGCCTGCCGCACGTCGGCGAGCGACCCAGCTCCGCCCTGCTCCAGGGCCTGCGTGAGTTGCAGGGAGTCCTGCCGGGCCTTGATGGTATTTTGCGTAATCGCCATCTCCGCATCAAGACCGCGGAGCTCGAAGTAGGCCTCGGCAACGCTCCGGATCAGTGTGGTGCATGTTGCGCGTTGACCCCACTCGCTGGCGAGGAGGTCGGCCCGTGCAGCCTCGGTCTGGTGGCGATAGAGACCCCAGAAATCGAGGTTCCATGCAGCGGACGCACTCGGGCCGCCGCCACGATAGAAGGAGTTGGCAGGCGTGCCATTGCTATTGGTGCCGGCCAACGACGACGGAATTTGAAGTGCGCTGTCTCCCACGCTACCGCTGACGGAAGGCAGTTGTTGCGAATGAACAATGCCGACCTGCGCCTGGGCCTGAAGCACTCGTTGCGCCGCAATGCGCAGATCGAGGTTGTTGGTGAGCGCCTCTTTGATCAGACGCTGCAAGGCGGGGTCCTGAAAGACTGTCGGCCACTCCTCGTCGGCAATCGAAGGCGCCGGCGACGCAGACACTATGTCTGGGGCGAGCGACTGGCGATAGCTTCCAGGCACGTTAACGACGGGCCGTTTGTAGTTGGGACCGACATTGCAGCCAACCGTCATCAACACGACGACCGCGAATAGAGCGCCGCCAACGGCTTGTTCAATCCGTTTCGCAACCAGAGCTACAGACATACTCAAATCGTCCCCTTTTTCCTATGTTGAATCACCAATGCTCAGCGGACTTCTACATCCTGTCCGTCATGGAGCAGATCACTGGGACTTGCTACCAGCGTGTCGGAACCTTGAATCCCCTGCAGAACCTCGACCTGTATTCCCATGTCTCTGCCAATGACAACGGGGATAAAGTGGACCTTGTGGTTGGCCCCCACGGTGACGACATGCATGCCGCTGTGGTCGATCATCAGCGCGCTGGTAGGAATGATGAGCGATGTGTGCAGCTCGGCAAGCGTGAATTTTACCTGTGCATACATGCCAGGCAGCAGAGATCCATCGCGATTATCGATCTGCACTTCAGTCAGCATGGTGCGTGCCGCGCTGTCGAGCGAGCCGGCGCTGCGAATAACCATTCCGGTGTATTCGCGGCCAAGCCGCTCTTTGACGTCGATAGACGCCTTTTGCCCGTCTTGAATATTCACGGCATCCGATTGCGGCACATCAATCTGAATGCGCAATGTGCTGCTCTGCGCGATGCTGAAGAGCGGCTTTCCGACAGCCGCGCTTCCCGTGCTGATAAGGTCACCGCGCTCAACGTTACGCTCTGTGATAACACCATCGAACGGTGCAACTACCTGCTCAAAGCTCTGTAGTTGCAGCAACCGGGCGACGTTGGCCTGATTCGCTTCTACATTGGCCTGCGCGGCGCTAATGTTCGCCTCAGCCGCTGAGACATCGGCGATACGCGCACTGTGGGCCTGCACCGCCTGGTCCACAATCTGCTGAGAGATGGCGTGCTGCTGGCCCAAAGGAAGATCGCGCTCTTTGGTGAGACGCGTCAACTCCGCATTGGCCTTTGCCTGCTCAAGGGCCGCTTTCGCCTGCAGAAGCGACGCATTTGACTGTGCCAGGGTCGCCCGCGCCTGGAGCAACTGCTGGTCGACTTCAGGCGATGAGATGACGGCCAGCACTTGGCCTGCCTTCACCTTCGAGCCAATGTCGATATTCCTACGCTCAAGGTATCCCTCGGTTCGCGCATAGACGGCGGCGCTGTAGAGCGGCTCGATGTTGCCAGGCAAGAGCAAAGACGAAGTTGGCTCTCCCAGCTTTGGATGGATCGTCGTTACCACCGGATGGGTGACAGGCGACTCACTTACCGCGGCAAGCGCCTCTCGCTGGCGCGCCAGGCGTGGTACGGTGCCGAGAACCACAAGCGCGATGAGCAACGCTCCTGCACCAGCCAATCTGATCATAGTGCTTCCGGAACCTGCCTTCTGCTTCTGCTCAATAGAGGTTTCTTCGGTCTGCGGCGTCATATGGCCTCCTGTGGGGTGTTGTCATTTCTTCCGTGGATCAACGTGAACATCAAAGGAACGAAGAAGAGCGTGGCGAAGGTAGCTACACTGAGGCCGCCAATCACCGCACGTGCCAGCGGAGCGTTCTGCTCACCGCCTTCACCCAGACCAAGCGCCATGGGCAACATGCCGATGATCATGGCGAAGGCCGTCATGATGATGGGCCGCAGACGTGTGTAACCAGCGGTTACCGCTGCCTCAAAGGGAGCCACACCTGTTGCGCGAACCTCATTGGCGAAGGTGACCAGCAGGATCGAGTTGGCGGTCGCCACGCCAATCGACATAATGGCTCCCATTAGGCTGGGGACGTTGAAGGTCGTCTGCGTAAGGAAAAGCGCCCATACGATGCCCGTGAAAGCTCCCGGCAGTGCACAGATAATGATGAAGGGATCGAGCCAGCTTTGGTAGTTGACGACCATGAGCAGGTAGACCAGCAATGCCGCAAAGGCAAGACCGATGCCAAGCCGATTGAAGGCTTCGTTCATGCTCTCCACCTGGCCGCGCACAACGATTTTCGTTCCCGGAGGCAGCGACTTGCTCTCTTCTTTCACGATGCGATTAATCTTTGCCGCGACCGAGCCGAGATCGTCATCCTGCGTATTGGCATAGATGTCAAATACTGGCGCGCCATTGTGATGATTGATGACCACTGGCATCACGGCGGGAGATAGTGTCGCCATGTTGCCCAGCACCTCGGTGCGGTTGCTCAGCGTATGGATCGGGATGGGCGTATTCTGCAAGGCATTGATGGAGTCGATGCTGTACTGTGGTGTCTGCGCAGCCACCGTATACGTGATGCCCATCTTCGGATCGAGCCAGAAGTTCGGCTGCACCGCGGCGCTGGAACTGAGCGAGATGTAGAGACTGTTGGCCACGTCCTGCTGGGTCAGGCCGAACTGCGCAGCGCGCACCCGGTCGATATCGAGGTGAAGGTCGGGTGCATTGACGACCTGATGCATGTGTACGTCGACCGCTCCGGGGACGGTGGCCACGCGCTCGCGCAGGCGGCGTGCGATCTCATAGTTGTCCGGATCGTAACCTTGCACCTGCACATCGATCGGCGCAGGCAGTCCGAAGTTGAGAATCTGCGTCACCATGTCGGCGGGCTGGAAGAAGAACGTGAGATCGGGAAACTGCTTTTGTAGTTGCGACCGCATCTCTTTCATGTACTTCTCGGTCGGGCCGTGGTGCTTCGCGTTGAGCGCGATCAGCACCTCACCGTCGGCGCTGCTGATGGTTGCGCCGTCGCCAAAGGCGTAATTGAAGGTCTCCGGCGTGAGCCCGATATTGTCCATGATGAGGTCGACCTCATCCGCCGGGATGATCTTGCGGATCTGGTCTTCGACCTGGCTGAAGAGCACCTTGGTAGTCTCGATGCGGGTCCCGGGTTGCGCTCGAATATGGAGCTTGATCTGTCCGGCATCGACAGCGGGGAAGAAGTCACGTCCAACGAACGGCAGCAGAACGAACGCCGTAGACATGATCGCAATGGATGCGATCAGTGCCGGCCTACGATGCTGCAGCACGGTCCGCAACGTACGAGTGTAACGCTCCTGTACCCAGAAATAGCCATCGTTGAAGCGGTCGTTGATGCGTCCGAAGATGGAGCGCTTCGCGGGCACACCGGCGTCGAAGTCAGTCTCACCTTCGAAGGTGTGCTCTGCGCCCAGCATGAAGTTCACCAGCACGGGAACCAGCGTCCTGGAAAGGAGATACGACGCAAGCATGGCGAAGACGACCGCCATTGCCATCGGGGTAAAGAGGAACTTCGCCGGTCCCGTGAGGAAGACGACCGAGACGAACACGATGCAGATCGTCAAGGTCGAGACCAGCGTGGGAGTTGCGATCTCGGAGGCGCCGATGAGCACGGCTTCCTTCAACGGCTGAGAGTGCATATGCCGATGGATGTTTTCGATGGTGACCGTGGCATCATCCACTAGAATGCCGATGGCCAGCGCAAGGCCGCCGAGTGTCATCGTGTTCATGGTTTCGCCCATCGCGCTGAGGACAATGATGGAACTGAGAATCGAGAGCGGGATAGAGATTGCGATGATCAGCGTGCTTCGCCAACTGCCGAGGAAGAGCAGGATCATCAGTGCGGTCAGGCTCGCCGCAATCACTCCTTCACGCAGGACGCCGACGATGGAAGCCTTCACGAAGACCGATTGATCGAAGAGCTCCGTGATCTTCAGGCCCTTCGGTGCGGCGGCGCGCGAGCCGGGCAACACGTCGTTCTTGATCTGGTTGACGATGTCAAGCGTCGAGACTGAACCAGTCTTCATGATGGTAAGCAAGGCTGCCGGCTTGCCGTTCGCTCGGGCCACATTCTGCTGCACCGACCAGCCGTCTCGCACATGCGCCACGTCTCGCATATAGACGAGCTTTCCGTCCACCGTCTTGATGGGCACATCGTTCAGCATTAGCGCGTCCACAGGACTCGAGTTGGTGGTGACGGTATATTCGCGAGTATCCACCTTGGCGGTGCCTGATGGAAGCGTGACGTTCTGCGCATTGATGGCTGCGGTCACATCGATGGGCGTAATCCCCTTTGCAAGCATAGCGTTCTGATCGAGGTCCACCATGATCTGGCGCGCAACACCGCCGTAGGGCGTGGGCAGCAAAGTGCCGGGGACCGTGGTCAACTGCTGACGAACACGGAATAAGCCATAGTCGTAAATCTCCGATTCGGAGAGCGTATCGCTCGAAAGCGACAGTTGAATAATCGGTACGGTCGATGCGCTGAAGCGCAAGATCCAGGGAGGATTCACCCCGGGTGGCATTCGAAATCGGATGGAGTTGACTGCTGCGCCGACCTGGGACATGGCGGCATCGATGCGCACCTGCGGCTGGAAAGAAATCTTGATGACACTGGCGCCATTGACCGTTTGCGAGTCGATAGACTTCACGTCATTGACGACGGCCATTACGAACTCACTGAATGTCGTGACCCTCTGTTCCATCTCCTTCGCAGGCAAACCCGAATACGACCAGATCACGGTGACCACGGGGATATCGATATTGGGAAAGATGTCCGTCGGCGTCGTGGCAATCGACGAGAAGCCCAGCACCAGAATCAGAATCGAAGCTACTATGAAGGTGTAAGGTTTGTTCAGCGCTAGTCGTACTATCCACATTTGTTCTCTCCAGCAGTCGCTTCAACGGTCGGCGTATACTTAGATGAGCATCGAAATAGTTGGATTCAGAAATCCGTTTACAGCTTCCGAAAGATGATTGGCGCATCCGATTCGATATGGAAAAGATGACGGATGAAGAAGTTGCACAGATCGGAAAGGCCCTCGGAGACCCGAACCGCCTTGCCATCTACACGCAAATTGCACAGAGCGATGAACTGTTTTGCGGCGAGATGCATGCCAAACACGTCATCTCGGCACCCACGCTCTCGCACCACCTGAAGGTGCTGACCGATCTCGGATTGATTACATCCCGAAAAGAGGGGCTGAATGTTTATTATCGTGCCCTGCCGGATCGGCTTGCCGCTTACCTAAAGTACCTGGGAAAGATCGGCTCCAGATCGCGCGGGTAATGGTACGGGCAGGAGAATACTCATTCTAAAACGCGGATGCAATGCGTTATGAATGGATCTCGTCGTTGGACTACAGATCAGTATCGCCGATCTCATTTGTTGCCAAATCGCCAGGTCACTCATCAGCCGAGTACTAGTCTTCAAACGAACCTCCCGAAAATTCAGCGGATCGGTTCGTATAAACGCTTTTGACCATGCCATAGGTTGGGAAGGCTTCTGCGTAAGGCTCTCCTGTAGCCAGTCAGCTTCCGCCCACGAGACAGGTTTGGCAGGCTCCGCCAGTCTTCCACAGGGGGCGCCGGATTAGCGAAAACTTCATACCGCAATGGGTGGGAATGCACTAACGTCACGTCATGCGACCCTCTTGTTTTGTTCCCACACGTTTGGCGACCCTTGTCTGCGTCCTGTTTTTGCTTGGCGGCGTTAGTCGCTGCGCCGTTGCAGCCACGGAAACATCGGTGGTGATTTCGCAGGTGTATGGTGGCGGCGGAAATTCGGGCGCGACGTATACGAATGATTTCATTGAGCTATTTAACCCCACCCCAGCTGCGGTCACGCTGACGAATTACAGCATCCAGTATGGGTCGTCGACGGGGACGGGCAACCTGGGGGTGTACGCGCTGCCGGCGTCGATCACGCTGCAGCCGGGGCAGTACTATCTGATCCAGGCGTCACAGGGGACGGGCGGGACGACGCCGCTGCCTGCGCCGGATGCGACGATTTCGGCGGCACTGAGCGCGACGGCGGGAAAGGTTGCGCTGGTGAGTTCGACGACGGCGCTGGGTTCGTGCGCGACGTCCGATCCAACGCTGGTGGATTTTGTGGGGTTCGGCACGGCGGCGAATTGCTCGCTGGGTTCGCCGACGGCGACGCTGACGAATACGACGGCGGCGATTCGCACGCATCCCTGCACGCCGACGAACAATAATTCGGCGGACTTCAGCGTGGGGGCGCCGGTGCCGCACAATTCGGCGTCAACGGAGCTGTCGTGCGGTTCGATCGGCAGTTCCCCACTGGGCGCGACCGCCATGGCGACGCCGGCCAGCGCGTACTCCGGAACAGCGGACCTGCTCACCGTGACGGTGACGCCGGGAACGCAACCGGCGAGTACAGGCATTACGGTGCAGGCGGACCTGAGTGCGGCGGGCGGATCGAGCTCGCAGGTATTCCACGACGACGGAATGAACGGGGACGCAGCGGCCGGGGACAACGTGTTCTCGTACAGCTTCACGACCAGCAACAACGGGACGTTCTCGCTGCCGGTTTCAGTAAAGGACACGCAACTGCGGACGGCGCAGACGACGATTGCGTTGACGGTACAGCCGCAGCCGGCGTTTGTTTCGATTGGAACAATCCAGGGGAACAAGCCCTCGACGTATGCGACGCAGACCGTGACCACGAGCGGAATCGTGGTTGGCGTGAAGTCGAACGGGTTCTACCTTGAGCAGCGGAACGCGGACACGAATCCGACGTCGCCGGAAGGCATCTTGGTTTACACCGGATCGACCGCGCTGCCTTCATATATCCAGGTGGGCGCCGAGGTGGAGGTGTCGGGCAAGGTGGCAACGTATCCGACGGCAGGCCCGACGCCCGGGACCGAGATTGATGGACCGCAGATGTTCACGCTGCTCTCCACGGGCAATTTGCTGCCGATGCCGGTGACGATCACGCAGGCGATGGATTCACCGTCCGGCGGGATCTTCCAGTTCACGCGGTTTGAGGGCATGCGGGTAGCGATCAATTCGTTCACCACCACGTCGGGCACCGATGCTTCGCTGAATGAGTCGACTGAAACGAATACGTCGAATGGGCTGTTCTACGGGACGGTAGCGGGTGTGCCGCGGCCGTTCCGGGAGCCGGGCATCAGCGTGCTGGAGCCGGCGCTGCCAGCGGGCACGCGCGAGTGCTCGACGAGTGGGCAGACGGATTGCGTTCCGGTATGGGATGCGAATCCGGAGCTGCTGGAGATTGATAGCAAGTCGTTCGGCGGAACGCCGCTGAATGTAACGAGCGAGACGAATCTTACGGGGCTGACGGGCGTGATGGATTTCTCTTCCGGCGCGCCGGAAATTCTTCTCGACAGGACGTCTACACCGACGGTGAGCGGAGGGTTGCAGGCGGTGCCGGTGCCGGTGCCGGTGCCGGTGCCGGCGACGCCGAGCGGCGACTTTACCGTGGCGAGCTTCAACATGGAGCGGTTCTACAACGCGACCGCGGACGCCGATAATCCGGGCAGCTCGGTCGTGGTGGTCACGCCGGAAGCGTATCAGCGGCGGTTGAATAAAGCGTCGCTGGCGATTCGCAACGTGCTGAACTTCCCGGATGTGATTGGCACGCAGGAGATTGAAAACCTGCAGGTGTTGACGGACCTGGCGAACAAGATCAGCGCGGATGCGGTATCGGCCGGCCAGGCGGACCCGCAATACCTGCCCTACCTGTTCCTTGCAACGGACGGTACGGGGATCAATACCGGCATGCTGGTGAAGAGCACTCGGGTGACAGCGGTATCGGCCGAACAGTTTGGCCTGAACACCACGTTCACGAATTCGACCGGGGCGCAGGCGACGTTGAACGATCGTACGCCGCTGGTGCTGCACTTGGGCATCAAGCGCGGCAGTGGTTTGCCGGATTATCCGATCACCGTAATCTGCGTACACCAACGGTCACTGATCGACGTGGATGACACGACCAGCACTGGCGCAACGGTACGGTTGAAGCGCGAGGCTCAGGCGGAGTACCTGGCCAAACTCATCCAGGACTACCAGGCTGCGGGCGAGAAGGTGATTACGGTCGGCGACTATAACAGCTTCCAGTTCTCGGACGGCTATGTGGATGTGCTGGGCGTGACGAAGGGCTCGCCGGTACCGGCGGACACGGTGATCACGCCGCCGGCGGCAGGGCTGGTCAATCCGCCACTCACGGACCTTGTGACGCTGCTTCCTCCGGAGCAACAGCAGAGCTACGTGGAAAGTGGGAGCGCGCAGGTTCTCGATCATGTGGTGGTGACGAGCAACCTGCTGCCCAGCTACGTGAACCTGGTGTATGCGCACATCGACTCGGACTTTCCGCTGGTGGATCAGAACGATGCAAGCACGCCGTACCGGGTGAGCGATCATGATCCGGCAGTGGCGTACTTCACGATTCCTCCAATGGCGATCAACGTAAACCTGAAGGTGACCGAGACGCTGAGCAAGGTCGCGGGCGGCTTCCAGGAGATCGTGACGATCCAGAACACGGGAACAACGACGGCGCAGGGAGTTCAACTGACGTCGGCGGTGCTGGGCAGCGCGAATGGAACGCCCATTCCGCAGGCGCTGGGCGACGTGGCGCAGGGCAGCTCTGTCACGGCGACCGTGATGTTCTCGTCGGCTGCTGGCGCGTCGGGAACAAGATCAGTAGCGAGTATCACGGGCACGTACACTGGCGGCACGTTCACCAGCAGCGCGCGCGTGGTTCTGCCTTAGGTTCCTGACACTGTGTAATGAATGGTTTGGCAAGATTCATAACTTGGAAAAGAGACTCTACATGACCTATAAGAAATCGACTCTTCGGCTTTCGGCCCTCGCGGTTGCGGCAACCTTTCTCTTCTCCGCGAGTGCTTTCGCGGATACCCTGACGGTAAACCTGGACAGCGCGGTACAGACGACGACGGCTGGATCGACTGTCTCGTTTTTCGGCACGGTGACGGCTCCCAATGCGAACGGGGAGACGGTGAACCTCAACTCGATCGGCGAGACATTCTTGGGGTCGAGTGATTTTACGATCGACGACAGCTCCTTCTACAGCACGTTTCCGTTCACGCTGGATCCGGGCGAGAGTTTTAGCGGGCTGCTGTTTACAGTCGATGTGCCGCTGGATGCAAGCACCGGGCTATACCCCGGGCTGGTCTCGATCTACGGGGGCTCTGACGTGGATTCGAGCGATCTGTTGGGGTCGGCTGCGTTCGAGGTCGATGTGCCGAGCGCGTCGCCGGTGCCGGAGCCGGCAAGCCTGATCCTGATGATGGCAGCGTTGCCCGGGCTAGGCATGATGATGCGCCGAAAGCCGACCGCTAGCCTGACATAAACCGTAAGAGCAGCATGGGACACGGAACCCTCGTGCCATCCTCTGCACAATCACCGACCTCTGCCGCACGAACCGCGTTCGCGATGTCCTCCCAGCTTTTGCGCTGCGACTCCGTGTAAACGCCGGGCGCGCCGAACCAACCTCGCGCCTGGTCACCGACAAAGGTCCCTCACGGATGATTGGGCCCGCGATAGCGCGCAACATATCTCGCGTAGTTTCCTGTAACGCCGTTTTGCGGGAGGGATGAAATTACCCCGGAAGCGAACACGATCGACAAATCTAGTCGCGCCGTTGGCTTCATACCGCAAGCGCAATCGGCACCCTTGTGGATGCCGGCTGTGCTTGCGGTAAGCGAATGAAATCCGAATCCTCTCGATTGCCTTCAGCGTCGTCTTAAATCGATGTCGAAGCTCACGATGGAGTCCACGGCACCCGTGTGGTAGGTGGATGAGGTCCACGTTGCGGTGAACAGGAACGACGCTTGCGATCTGCAGCCGGAGAAGTCAACGGTGAAGTTGGCGCTCGCTGAGCCGTTGGCTGCGAGGTCTCCGAGTTGCAGAGGCAAGCTGCCCGAGGGCGTGACGACCGGCGTGCACGGCGGGCCAAAGAGTTGTGCGAGTTTGAAGCCGGTGATCTGCGTGGCATACGCCGGACCAGCATCGCCGTTTGTCGCCGTGACCGTGACAACAGCAGTTTCCTTCTTGCCAGGCTTTGGCTCGGCTGGTGTCTGGGTAGACGTGAACTTCAGACCATATCCGGGTAGGTGTTTCGGATCGACGATTCCCCAATAAGCAGGCTTGGCCTGGAGCTGCATGTCAAAGGGTAGCGGGTAGTCCGTACGCGTGACGGGGAAGCTGTCGAGCCAGGTATCGTCGTCTGCCATGCCCCAGATCGTCACCGCGCTCAGCTTGTGTTTCAGTTTGCGGAACTCGTCGAAGTACTCCTTGTAGAGCCAACCCTGCTCTGCGAGCACGGATGCAGGAACTGTATTGCCATAATTGGACGCGATGTCTCCCGCGTTGTAGACACTCTCATCCAATTCCGTGACCTGTTGATCGATGTCCGGGAAGTTTTCGGCTACGGTATTGATCGCCGTGGTCATGGCGCCCGGTGCAGGATAGTTGATGGAGTTGTGCATCTCGTGGCCGATCGCATTAATCGGCACACCGCGCTCGCGCAGCTCACCCACGATCCGAACTAAGCACGCAAGACGGTTTGGGTCAGTGGTGCTGTAGTCGTTGAGGAACAGCATGGTTCCAGGCGGCGCGTATTGTTTCGCCGCGTTGAACGCGACATCCATGTATGTTGGCCCAAGCACCTGGTAGAACGGCCCATGGGCGAGGCAGTCGGGCTGGCTCGGATCGAGTGGCTCGTTGACGACATCCCACGCGTAGACCTTCGTGCCGAAATGTTGCACTTCAGACTTGATGTGCTCCTGGATGTTGGCCGTCACGACAGCCTGGTTGGCCTCCGAGTTTGTTCCATCGCCCGTAGCGTAGGCTGGCGTCTGTGCCCCTGTGGCCCAGAGCAAATTCTGTCCACGCACACGCAGGTTGTGGCAGACGGCCTCACCCACCAGCGCGTCACCGTTGGTGAAGTCGTAGGTGCCGAGACTGGACTCAACGGAACTCCACTTGAGATCATTCCCGGGCGTCATGCTGTCGAAGTGTTTGAAGAGCAACTGGGCGTGCGGGCCGGACAGATCGGTGGTGTCGACCGCCGCACCAATCGGAAAATAGTCGGCATACGTCTTGTAGATGGAAGGAATGTTTGTCTGGATGGACGGCGGCGCAACGTAAGTGAGTTGGAAATCGTCAATGTAGAACGACACTAGGTCATTCCCGGAAGGCGGCACGGTCTGGAAGTAGAGCGTTGCAGCGCCCGTATCGTAGGCGCTCGACATGTTGTAGCCGGTCACGCTGATCTGGTGCCAGTTGCCATCAGCGAGCACCGTAACGCCGGGATATGCCGTGACCGAGGGATAGCTCGTGTTGCCGTTGAGGGTAGTCTGCAGGCTGATGTTGATGACATGGCTCGAGCCATCGGTGGGCAACAGCTTGACCCAGCCACTGATATTGTACTCCGAGCCGTTATACATCTTGTTGCTCACATTAATGGAAGGACCGTCGTAGTTAGCGACTCTTCCCATGGTGAGCAGACTGTGCGTGCCGGTGTGCGCCTCTGCGGTGGAGTTGGTGACCGAGGAACTGCCGGTGCGCGAACTCCACCCATCTAGACCGCCGTCTTCGAAGGTGCTGGTGATGCCGGAGTTGTCCTGCTGGCTAGCGTTCAAAGGCGCAGGAGAGAGCTCACCGATCACTACGTCGCTGACGTAGAACGAGTCGGTTGCACTGCTGGACTGGAGATAGAGCGAGAGACTCGTAGGCGGCCCAGGCAGGTCGCTGAAGCTGAACGTGCCTTGCACCTTGGTCCAGACGGTGCTGGATAATGGCCCCGAAGTTGCGATGTTTCCGTACTGGCCGCTGGTGCTGGCGCAATCCGCAGTCGCGGTCGAAAGGGTGACGGTGGGATTCGTGCTGTCCGGGGCAGCAAGAAGAACATACGCGCTGACCTGGTAGGTAGCGCCCGCGACCACATTGTTGACCGCAAGCAGATTTAGGCTGGGTCCCATGTAGGAAGCGCTGCGGTTGGCGGTGAGAAGACTGCGGGCATCGCCATTGGGGTCGAGCACGGGCGGTGTAACGTTGGTGAGCGTTGCGGAACCAAACGGCGTCCAGCCGTCGAGGCCACCATCCGCGAACGTATACATTGCAATCGGCGACCCGCCCGGAGGCGGAGCGGTTTCGGTGATGACGACGTTGTCGAGATAAAAGGATTGCGCGCTGGTGGCGCCAACGAGTTGAGCGTACAGATTGAGGCCGGTCTCTGTGGCGCTGACCGTATAGCTTCCGCCAATCTGAGCGAACCCGGAGGCAGACACCGAAACCTGGTACGCGCCGATGGTGTCGTAGCAGGTGCCGCCCGAGCAACTCGCGTCGGTGCGAGCGATCGTGAAGTTCGCATTGGAAGCGGCTTCGCCGTTTGTGAGTTGGATGTACCCCGTGATGGTGTAGGTGGCGCCTGCCTGCAGCACGCTATTGAGTTTGATCGACGGCCCACCCGCACCGGTCGCGCCCGTGGTGGTCAGCAAGCTGTAAGAACCGGCGTAGGCGGCCGCATTGGTGGCGACGGGCGTTGTTGCTCCGTTGAACGAGCTCCATCCATCGGCGGTCCCGTCTTCAAAGCTGTAGGTCGCCACGGTCTGAGCCTGTATCCGCTTGACGCCGAAGGCCAACGACAGGAAACATGCCAGGAGAAACCACTTGGATATGAAACCGTTGCAAAACTCTTTCGATGATTCCCGCATGTGACATCTCCCGTTTTGGATGGCCCAGGCGAACATGGCCCAAACAGCTAATTAATGCGCTTTATCTAAATCGGGGGGAGTGTAGCGATCGCTGATTTGAAATGTCAAGCGGATATTTCGGGGGGATTTGATCGCTCTGGAACAACGTTTGTCTTCCGCACATGAGAACGCATGAAATCGCGGATCTCAGCAGTGAGTGAAGTTCAGTGCGGGCGCACGCATCGGATGCCGCACCCACCGGGAGAGCTCGCTGTAATTCCTCATAAGTTGGGTTTTGGCTAAGTTCGATTTTGTCGCTGGGTGGCCTTTCTAAACTTGGTTGAAACGCCGTTTTTCGGGAGCAACCCGGCTGTAGCTGCGAAATACCCAGCTGGTATGATGCCGCCATGTTCCGCATTCGAGTTTCACTGAGATTCTTGGCCTATCTGGCCTGCTCGTGCTGCGTCATGTCAGCCCCGGCGCAGACGCCCTCTGCGAATACCGATTCGGCAGACGCTTTGCTTGATCACATGATCGCCACGAAT
>Ga0302319_10001788_pt1 | contig 47523 bp, 45 predicted proteins | sample Bog_T0_2_FD_203319 | JGI IMG/M metagenome (GOLD analysis project Ga0302319, IMG submission 203319) | Peat permafrost microbial communities from Stordalen Mire near Abisko, Sweden - Bog_T0_2 | ecosystem: Environmental > Terrestrial > Soil > Wetlands > Peat | place: Sweden: Abisko, Stordalen Mire... | reverse complement strand
CGTTCGGACGCTTGGCTTCCGAAGCTTCGCTGAATTCTTCGCTGGCCATGGTCGCGCCGTGGATGCCATCGCGTCCAGTCTTGGCGCCGACGTAGATCACCGGATTGCCCTCGCCGGCGGCGCGCGCGTAGAAAATCTCGTCCTTGCGCACAAGTCCCATGGCGAAAGCGTTCACCAGCGGATTGCCGGAGTAGCAGGGCTCAAACTTTGTTTCGCCGCCAAGGTTCGGCACGCCGAAGCAGTTCCCATAAGAAGCGACGCCGCTGACTACGCCCTCGAGGATGGAGTGGTTGCGGTGAATCTCTTTCTGCGTAGGGACGGACGCGTTCGCCCGTCTCTCCATCCGTTCCTCCACCCCCCGGACGAATGCGTCCGGGGCTACGTGTGACGTGATCGGGCCGAACCTTAGCGAATCCATCACCGCGATCGGTCTTGCGCCCATGGTAAATATGTCGCGCAGGATTCCGCCCACGCCCGTAGTTGCGCCTTGAAACGGTTCGATGAACGACGGGTGATTGTGCGATTCGATCTTGAAGGCGCAGGCCCAGCCGTCGCCGATGTCGATAATGCCGGCGTTCTCGCCCGGTCCCTGCAGCACGCGCTTGCTGCGTGTGGGCAAGCGCTTCAGGTGAACGCGCGATGACTTATAGGAACAATGCTCGCTCCACATCACGCTGAAGATGCCGAGCTCGGTGAGAGTTGGGTCACGCTCTCCGAGAAGCTGCCTGATCTTTTCGTACTCGTCGTTGGTGAGGCCATGCTGCCGGAGAGTCTCCGGAGGGAAGGCTGAAGTCATGGAAGTGGTCATGGGGAAACTCTATTGTCGCATTTTAGAGGCCTTGAAGGAAGGGTGGTTTGGGGGTTGCTGAATAATCGAATCGGACCCCGGTTAACCATCGCACATCCGGAGCTGGGCTTGCTTCCGGTAAACTTTCAGGCAGATGAAATCGATCATCGTGGGCACAGCGGGGCATATCGACCACGGGAAGACGGCGTTGGTGAAGGCGTTGACCGGGATCGATGCCGACCGGCTGGAGGAAGAGAAGCGGCGCGGCATCACCATCGACCTAGGCTTCGCGCACATGGACTTGCCGGTCTCGAAGGATGAGACGACGAACGGCGAAACGCTGCGGCTGGGCTTTGTCGACGTGCCGGGGCACGAGCGCTTTGTGCGGAACATGCTGGCTGGGGTCGGCGGAATCGATCTGGTGTTGCTGGTGATTGCAGCGGACGAGGCGATCAAGCCGCAGACCCGGGAGCATTTCGACATCCTGCAACTGCTCGGCGTGCGGCGCGGCATCACGGTGTTGACCAAGTCTGACGCGGTGGATGCGGAGACGCTCGGCGTGGTGCGGTTGGAGGTGGAAGAGTTTCTGCGCGGCACTTTCTTGGACAAACCAAGCGCGATCGTTGCTGTAAGTTCGCTGACGGGCGCGGGACTGGATGAACTCAAGCGGGCGATGGTGGTGGCGGCAACCGAGGTGCAGCCGCGGGATTCGAAGGCGATCGCCCGGCTGCCCATCGACCGAGTATTCACCATGAAGGGCTTCGGCACGGTGGTGACGGGAACGCTGGTGGCGGGCACGATTCGTCGCGAAGATGAGTTGGAAGTTTTTCCAACTGGCCGGCGCGTGCGCGTACGCGGAGCACAGGTGCATGGGCAAATGGCAGACTCCGCAGTCGCTGGTCAACGGACTGCGCTGAACCTGGCGGGCGCAAGCACAGAAGACTTGTCGCGAGGCATGACCCTGGCGCCTCCGGGGATGTTCGAAGCAACGCGGCTGGCGGACTTGCGGTTGCAACTCCTGCCTTCGGCGCCACGAGGGCTCAAGAACCGCGCGCGGGTTCATTTTCATTCGCATACGATGGAGAGCGTGGCGGAGGTTGCGCTGTACGAGGGGAAGGAACCGCCCCCCCCTCCTGCAAAGAATGCAAGGTCAGGTCGTCCACAGATTCAGCCCGGGCAAGAAGCTTTTGCGCGGCTGAAGCTGCCGGAGGCGGCACTGCTTCTGCCGGGAGACCGGTTCATCCTCCGGCAATTCTCGCCGGTGGTGACGATCGGGGGCGGAGTTGTTTTGGATGCGGCGCCGATGCGGCGTATGCCGGGGCTGGCCGACTTCCTGAAAGTGTTGGCGGGTGGCAACGCGGAGACAATTTTGAGGGTGCGGATTGCGCGGCGGCAACAGGACGGCATACCGATGTCGCGACTTGTTGCGGAAACCGGTTGGACGCAGAGTTTTGTCGAGGCGAAACTCGAACAAGCAGTCAAGGAAGGACAGGTCGTGCGGATCGGCGAGTTGCTCCTGCATTCACCAGCGCTCGAAGCACTGAAGCTGTCTATCGTGGGCTCGGTCGAGGATTTTCACAAGAAAAATCCCCTCGTGGGCGGCATCGCCAAGGAACAACTACGCGAGCAGGCCGGGGCGTCAGTCGAAGTCCTCGACGCAGCTCTCAGCATGCTGGTCCGGGGCAAGAAGCTTGAGGTAGCTGGAGAACTGGTGCGCCTGCCGGGCCATGGCGTGGTGATGAAGGATGAAGAGGCGGAATCGATGCAGATCATCGAACAAGCCTTTGGCAGCGCCGGTCTCAAAGTTCCCGCGCTGCATGAAGTGATTGCCGGGCTGAAAGTGGACAAAGCCCGGGCGCAGAAGATTGTGACTTTGCTGCTGCGGGACAAGGTGCTGATCAAGGTTTCCAACGAACTGGTTTTTCATCGCAGCGCGCTCGAACAATTGCGACGGGAACTGATGGCTTACAAGGCGAAGTCACCCCGCATCGATGTGGCGAAGTTTAAGGAGTTGACGGGAGTGAGCCGCAAGTATGCCATTCCGTTGCTGGAGTATCTGGATCGCGAGCGGGTGACAAAGCGGGTCGGGGACCAGAGAGAGATTTTGTAAGGAATTGAGTCATCGGTCGATTGAGTGAGTGAGCGATTGAAAATCTAAAGCCAATCGCACAATGGCCCGATCACTCAATCGCTCAATTCCTTAGATTTTCTCTTCGGGGAATTCCAGTTCCAATCCCAGCGGGTCGGTCACACGGTTGGTGAGATTGGCCAAGCCGGTGAGCATGTGGAGGTCAACGATCTCGGAATCGGAAAAATATTTCTTCAGTTCATCGAAATCCGTTTCCTCAATCGCGTGCGGGGCGCGAGTCAATTTTTCGACATACGTCAGCGCCGCCCGCTCTTTTTCAGAATTGCGCGAATAGGTTCCTGTCTGGAGTGCCATCCAGTCCTCGGAAGTGAGCCCAACGCGCTTCGACGAAGCAACGTGATGTTGCGTGCAGTAGCGACATCCATTGATGAAGGAAATGCGGAGGTAGATGAGTTCGAATAATTTGCGGTCGAGGGAACGTGCTACGCTCGCGTAGAAGCTTAGAAAGGTCTTAAGCATCTCGGGACGATGGGCCAGCGCCTTCTGTACGTTACCGGGCTTGCCGCGAAGCGTGGTGTCGTAAATCTCGCGCACTTCAGGAGATGCAGATTCCGGGGCGATCAAGCTGATGCGTGCCATCGAATCCTCCGAGAGTTAAAAGAGCCCCTCATGATAGATGAATTGTAGATTCAACGCGATTGGTGTATCTACGCGGTCTTTTGCTCCGTAACTGCAGGAAAATTGCGGTATTGCCGATGGACTTCCGTAGGGCTTATCCATGAAAAGCGCAGTGCTTGTCATGATTTTGCTTTGCTCGGCGGTGTGGCTCACGGCAGCGCAGAGCGGCGCCGACCCGGATGCGGTGACAAAGGTTCTCGCCTTGGAGCACGCGTGGAACCAGGCCGAGGAACAGAAAGACACCAAAGCCATGGATGCAATCTTCGACAATGCGATGGTGGTAGTCGATTATGACGGTACTCTCAGGATCAAAGCGGAGTTTTTGGCAAAAATGAGATCCGAGACTTCGCATCCGCAGATCGAAGTAACCGAGTCGATGACAGCCCGTATGTTGGGAACCACGGTGGTTGTTACCGGAGTCTACGTGATGAAAGGCGTGGAAAATGGGAAGGCTTATGCGCGACGCGGGCGCTTCATCGATACCTGGGCATTCAAAGACGGCAACTGGCTGTGCGTGACGAGCCAGGCGACGCCGATTCTGCACTGACGAGCGGAAGCCGGGCCGCGGTTTGCACCGGACGCCGATCGTCTTCGCACGGTCCGCGCGAAAGGAGGAAACGAGATGTGGAAGGTTGCTCCTGTGTTGCTGCTATTGTTGGCGACGCCTCGACTTACCGCCCAGAGCGCAGTGCAGCCCGCGGAAGAGCAAGCCAGAATCCTTGGGTTGGAGAATGCGTGGGACCGGGCAGTAAAACAAAAAGATGCGGCGGCGCTTAAGATGTTGCTCGCGCCCGAACTGGTTTATGTCGACTACGATGGCAAGCTGCGGGATAAGGCGGAGTATTTGGCCAGCATCCAGTCGCCGACGTTCCATCCCGAGCGGATCGTGAGCGAATCCGTGAATGTACATATTTACGGGGCGGTTGCCGTGGTCAGCGGCGTGTACCGCGAAAAGGGCGAGAAGAACGGGAAGCCCTACACGCTCCGCGAGCGTTTTACCGACACGTGGGTGCTTCGGAGCGAGAATTGGATGTGTGTGGCCAGCCATTCTACGTTGATCAGCCCGTAAGGGCCGTCCTTTTGAGCCCCCTCCTGATCGGCCGCTGATATATCCTTTCCTTCTGAATGCTTATTGATTCGTCCTGCCAACCTTGCCGATGCGGCGCTGCTGCGCACGTTGATCCGCGAACTCGCGGAGTTCGAGCGCGAGCTGGATCTTTGTGTAATCGAAGAGGCGGATCTGGCGCGCGACGGGTACGGTTCGAATCCGAAATTTCGAGCACTGATTGCCGAGTGGGACGGACAGCCTGCGGGGTATGCCGTTTTCTTTGGCTATTACTCGACGTGGGCCGGGCCAGGGCTCTACCTGGAAGACCTGTTTGTGCGTTTACCGTTTCGTGGAAAAGGAATCGGGACGGCGTTGCTGGCTGCGGTGGCGCAGATCGCGTTGCAGGAGGACCGCCGCGCCATGCGATGGGAAGTGCTCGACTGGAATCAAGGAGCGATCGACCTGTACAAATCACTGGGAGCGGAGTTTCGCGATCAATGGAGATCAGTCTTGCTGAAGGATGATGCCCTGCGGCAGTTGGCGGAGAAGACCGTATGAGCGCGCGGGTTCGCATTGTCGGAGCAGGACTCGCCGGATCGGAGGCGGCGTGGCAGTGCGCGCGGCGGGGCGTGGAGGTGGAGTTGTTTGAAATGCGGCCCGTGCGATCGACGCCGGCGCATCAGACGGCGGATTTTGCGGAACTGGTTTGCTCGAATTCTCTGAAGTCAGACAGCGAGAATACGGCTCCCTGGCTGTTGAAGGAAGAAATGCGTCGGGCGGGGTCGCTGCTGCTGCAGATTGCGCGGGATTGCGCGGTTCCGGCGGGGCATGCGTTGGCGGTGGATCGAGTAACGTTTGCGGCGAAGGTGACGGAGACCATTTCGCGCGAGCCGCGGATTACGGTGCGGCGGGAAGAAGTGACTTCCGTTGAAGAAGCCGGAGCAGGCGATGAAGCCAAGGAAGCGAGTGAGAAGTGCGTCACGATTGTCGCCACCGGGCCGCTGACCTCCGATGCGCTCGCGGCGGAGATTGCGCGCTTGAGCAGCCCGCTCCCGCACGATTCCACTCCTCAGAATTCTCACCTGTACTTCTATGATTCGATCAGCCCGATTGTAGAAGCCGATTCGATCGACATGTCGCGCGTGTATATGGCGGCTCGATATGACAAGGGGTCGGCCGATTACATCAATTGCCCGATGACGCGCGAAGATTACGATCGCTTCTATGACGCGTTGCTGGCGGCGCAATCGGTCGAGGAACGGGATTGGGAGAAGTTGAATTACTTCGAGAGCTGCCTGCCGATTGAAGAGATTGCACGTCGCGGGCGCGATACGCTGCGTTTTGGGCCGATGAAGCCGGTGGGCTTGAAAGATCCGCGCACGGGATGGATGCCGTACGCAGTAGTGCAGTTGCGGCAAGAAAATCTGCGGGCGGATTCCTATAATCTGGTGGGATTCCAGAATCACTTGAAGTTTGGTGAGCAGGCGCGCGTGCTGCGCACGATTCCCGGCCTCGAGAACGCGCGGTTCCTGCGCTACGGACAGATCCATCGCAATACTTATATCAACGGGCCGGCATTGTTGCGCGAGACGCTGCAGATGAAGGCGCATCCCCGAGTGTTGTTTGCGGGACAGATTTGCGGGGTTGAGGGCTATGTCGAGTCGATTGCCACCGGGCTGATGGCGGGAATGCACGCGGCCGCATTGGTGCGCGGAGATGAACCTGTGCCGCCTCCACGGGAGTCGGCGTTCGGATCGCTCACCCATTACGTTGCTCATGCCGACGCGAAGAATTTCCAGCCGGCGAATATTACCTTCGATCTGCTGCCCGCCTTGGAGAGGAAGATCCGCGACCGCAAGGAACGGCACCGGATGCAATGTGAGTTGGCATTGAAGCAGTTCGACGAATGGCTGGAAAGTGCCGGAACGACGCTCACTACGGCTACACCTTAACTCACATCGGACCAGAGCTCTCGCACGCGTCCTACTTTCCTTGCAACAAAATGCCGCCCGCGTGCGTATTCACATAGCGAGGGCAATCCCGGCGCAGCAGGCTCACTTTCCTTGCCGGGTCGCGTCCAATCAACGAAGCGCAATGACTCTGCGAGACCTAATTACGGATGTGTTGCGGACGTTATGGGCGCACAAGCTCCGGGCATTCCTGACCATGTTCGGCATCGCGTGGGGAATTGTTTCGATCGTGCTGATGGTGGCGGCCGGTGAAGGCTTGCGCAAAGGGCAGGAGGAGCAATCGAAAACGCTGGGCAAGGACGTAATGATCGTTTTCCACGGCCGCACCAGCCTGCAGGCCGGTGGAACCCACGCAGGGCGGCTGGTTCACTGGGAAGACCAGGATGTGCCCGTGGTGCAGGCCGAGGCGCAGGATTGTGAATATGCCATCCCGGAACTGGAGCAGGAAACGGTTCTGACGCACAGCAACTTCAACAACGCGTCATTCGAGGTCGCTGGATCGTATCCGCAGTTCAGTTCCATTCGCAGCCTTGGCGTGGGTCTGGGACGTTTCTATGACTGGGACGACATGCGCGAGGCACGCCGGGTCGCCTTTCTGGGATCGGACGCGGCCAAGCAGTTATTTCCCGGCCGCAATCCGGTGGGGGAAAACGTTTATTTGAACGATTTCCCCTTCGTCGTGATTGGGGTGATGGCGAAAAAGAAGCAGGATTCCAGCTACGACGGCTGGGACGTGAACAAGGTCTTCATTCCGTTTTCCGCAATGCGGCGCGATTTTCCGGACAAGCCTCCGGGAACGCCCACGACGTTCGATCAACTGCTGGTAACTCCGAAATCGGTGGAGCAGCACGAAGCTTGCAAGCACGAGGTTCGGACCGCGCTGGCGCGCATGCACCGCTACGATCCCAACGACAAGGAAGCTTGTCCGATCTGGGATACCGTGCAGGAGGCCAAAGCATTCCGGCAGATGACCGACGGTATGAAGTATTTTCTGGGCGCGGTTGGGATCGTGACACTGGTTTTGGGCGGTATTGGAGTGATGAACGTGATGCTGGTGGCCGTGCGCGAGCGGACTCGGGAAATTGGAGTGCGCAAAGCGCTGGGCGCGCCCTCGGGAACGATTCTGCGGCAGTTCTTTGTGGAGGCTCTGATTATTGCTTTGCTGAGCGGCGCGATTGGACTGGGCGTGGCCTTCGGGTTTTGCGCGCTGGTGAACTTGCTGCCCATGCCAGACTTCTTTGCCGGCCTCATTCCAGACTGGACTTCTGGACTGGTAGCCGCAGGCTTGCTGGGTGCAATTGCCGTGGCCGCTGCACTGTATCCGGCTCGGAGAGCGGCATCCATCGATCCCATCGAGGCGCTGCGGTATGAAGCCGGAGGGTAAGGAAGAATTTAGTAATTGGGTAATTTAGTAATTTCGTAATTTGAAAACCCATGTTGGGTTTGGTTTCAAATTACAAACTTACAAAATTACTCAATTGCCAAATTGGCTCATGCTGATTGAAATCATTCTCGAAGCCTGGACTGCGTTGAAGCGCAACCTCACGCGCAGCTTCCTCACCATGCTGGGCATTGTCTGGGGGATTGCAACGGTCACTTTGCTGATCGCTTACGGCAGCAGTTTCCGCAGCATTCTGGTGCATGGCTTCGACGCCTTCGGCAAGAGCGTGGTGATTTGTTGGCCGCAGCAAACCAGCGAGCAGCCCGGTGGGCAACGCGCGGGAAAAAAAGTGGTGATCGAGGAGGCTGATGTGGATATGGTGAAAGCCACGGCGCCGCTGGTTCGGCACGTCTGCCGTGAAACCGTGAATCGGCCGGGAATTGCTTACGGCGACCGCCTGGTAGGGACGGCGGCGGTTCGCGGAGTTTGTCCCGAGTATGGTGAGATGCGGAACGAAGTGCCGTCGGAGGGCCGCTGGATCGATGCCGGGGACGAACTGGAACGGCGGCGCGTAATCTTTCTGGGCGGACGCACCAAGGAACAACTTTTCAGCGGACGGCCCGCGGTCGGCGAGACCGTGGAAGTGGGCGGTGTGCGCTTCACCGTGATCGGCGTGATGGCGCGTAAGATCCAGCTCAGCAATTATTTCAGCAGCGACGATGAGTCGGCATGGATTCCTTACTCGACAGCCGGTGAAATGTGGAACACGCGTTACGCGGCCGTGTTGGTGTTTGAGCCGATCGCGCCGCAGTTTGAAAAGAAAGCCATGGCACAGGTGCTGGCGGCGGTGGCCACGCGGCAGAATTTTTCGCCGACCGACCCGAAAGCGCTCCAAATGTTCGGGCGGGATGAATTCCGTCCGGTAATCGACGCGCTGACCATTGGGCTGCAGGTGTTGTTGGCCTTTGTCGGCACGTTGACCTTGGGAATCGGCGGCGTGGGTGTGATGAATATCATGCTGGTCTCGGTGGACGAACGGATTCGCGAGATCGGTCTGCGCCGGGCTCTGGGAGCGCGCAAGCGGCACATCAAACTGCAATTCCTGGCGGAGACTTTGTTGATCATGATCCTCGGTGGCGCAATCGGCGTGGCGCTCTCCTATGTGATTGCCTGGGCCGTGGGAACTTTACCCATGATGGGACCACTGTTCGAGGACGATTCCGGGCAGGGCGATATTCACCTGCGAATCTCCGTGATGACGGTCGTGCTCTCCAGTGTGGTGCTGCTGGTTGTGGGCGTGGTCAGTGGACTGGTTCCCGCTTTCCGCGCATCCAAGCTGGACCCGGTGGAGGCCCTGCGCTACGAATGAAGAAGAGTCTTATGTTAACTTCTCACTTCTCACTTCTCACGATCACTCGCATCTGCGAATTGATTTGATCCGCGGCGTTGTTCGCAGTACCTTGCTGCTAGCGATTTGCAACTCGAGGTGCGCTTTTGCCAATTACCGCCGTCGACACGATTCCTCTCGCGTTCCAACATGCCAGGCAACAACTCTTTCAGCCATTCCGCTTCTGGCAGTGGACCAAACTCGCGGTAGTGGGACTGCTCGCCGGGGAACTCGGCTCCAGTGGAGGCTGCAATCGCCTTAATTTCCCCACTCATGCTGGGGCAAACCCGCACGGGTCAATTCCCCAATTGCCCGGTTTCGACCTCGCGCTGCTGGCCGGGCTGATTTCAGTGTTGGTAGTCACGGGACTCGTGTTTGGCATCATCCTGATGTACATCAGCAGCGTCATGCGGTTCATCCTCTTCGACAGTGTGATGGCGAAGGAGTGTCACATTCGCGAAGGCTGGAGCCGCAGGCAAGGTCCGGGATGGCGTTACTTCCTGTGGAAGCTGCTCTACCTGCTGGTTACGCTGGCGATCCTTATCGTCCTGGTCGGAATTCCGGCAGGCTTCGCCTTCGCCGTGGGCTGGCTGAAGGAACCGAAGGAACACCTGCTTCCTCTGGTGCTGGGTGGAATCGTTCTTTTCTTCGTGCTGCTGATCGTCTTTGTGGTACTTGGGGTGATCTTTGTGCTGACGAAGGATTTCGTCATCCCACAAATGGCACTGGAGAATATCGGTGCGATCGAAGGCTGGCGCCGGCTGTGGCCGATGATCGAGGCCGAGAAGGGCAGATTCGCCGGCTACATCGGAATGAAGATTCTGATGGCCATTGGCGCCGGGATCGTGGTCGGAATCGCAACCCTGATTCTGGGTTTGTTCATCGCCATACCAACCGTTGGCTTGAGTATCCTTGCCGTCCTCACGGGGAAAACGGCCGGCCTCACTTGGAACGTTTATACGATTACTCTGGCGGTGGTGGTAGGGATCATACTGCTGGCGATCTTCCTTTATCTGGTCGCGCTGATTTCGGTGCCAGTCATCGTGTTCTTTCCCGCGTACTCGATCTATTTCTTCGCGGCGCGCTATCCCGCGCTAAGCGCTGTGCTTTATCCCCCAGCGCCGCCACTGGAGCCTATGCTTAGGCCGCCCACTCCTGAGCCCACCGGATGAACCGAAAGGCAAGCCGGCGTTGGTCGATCCACATCAGCCCTACGGCTGCGGAGTTTGCAGCTTGGCCCCGCTTCCATGTGGCCAGGAAAATCTCCGGCCGATGATGCATTTAACGATCAAATGATCGGTGGACCGTGTGGTTCCGACGCCGACCCCGAAATTGAACTCCCACTGCAGACCGAAATCGACATCGATTGCGGGAAAGAACTGCTGCTGCTGATCTTTGAGCGCGTCGAAGCCCGTCAATGAACCGTACGACGCGTAGTATTCCAGCCCGCCCGCAATCTTCTTGGTGAAGTCGTAGCTGAACTTCACGTTCGGCGAAAACGTGACTCCCTGGTTCACGCTCTGCCCATGCCACGACCGGTCGAGCGCGGGATTGAAGGCCAAGTACCACGGCCCGATTTTCTTGTCGACGATGGGGCGAATCTCCCAAGTCCATGTGTCGGGGGAGAATGCAGCGCGCTGGTAACCAATCTCGTTCGACAGGCTCACGCCCACCGGCCAGTGCCACGATTCCGGTACGCGGAACCGCGGCCGGATGTGATCGCCCACCCATTGCCATCCCCCGTCGGATTGAATGCTGGTAAAAACGTAAAAGCCCACCTCGGCCCAGTCGCTAATTCCTTGCGTGATCTCGAGCGTCTCGTGTTCGGCGTGATTCGAGGGAAGAACACCATCCTGCACGGTCTTGCTCCCCTCGACCGTGAAATTCGAGTGGAGTTCCACCATGGTGGAGCGGGGCGCCACTGTGTCGACGCCGTAGACCTGGATCTCGTAGTTGTCCTGCGCGAAGGTCCGTGGGGTTAGGAGCAACGCAAGAAATGATGCGGCAAAGAGGGCGAGGATTGCGGTTCGCGAGGTGCGTGCCATTCCTTCCATGATGCACGGTTAAAGCAAGTACATGCAACATGGCCCACCAGTCGGTGTCATTCCGAGCGGAGCGAGGAACCTTGGTTTCGCTGGCGTCGGCAAAAACAGATTCCATGCCACGCTTCGGTCCCCAGCACGACAAAAATCCGCCGGGAACTCTCGCGCCGCCTCAGGTGTCTGATGTTGCAAGACACGCACGTGCCTAACAGGAGCAAAGGAGTTCTCTATGTCGTTCTCCATGGCAGGCAGAGGTGCGCGCGGTCCCGAGATTAACGTCACGCCGCTGATCGACGTGCTGCTGACGCTGATTATCGTCTTCATGGTCGTAGTGTCGATGGACAAAGAGGAAGGCGAGACGGCGCAGATTCCGCAGCCGGACAAGAAACAGACGCTGAATATCTCACAGCCCTGCACGGTCGTCATCCAGGTAGTGTGGACGACGAAAGATCAGCCACCGACCGTGAAGATCAATCAGGACGCCGTGCGCTGGGAAGATCTGGAACAGCGGCTTGCGGAAATCTATTTGAAGCGCGCCGAGAAGGTAGTCTTCGTGCGCGGCGACGCCGACGTCGACTTCCAGTACGTCGCCGACGTGATCGACGTGGCGCATCACGCGGGCGTGCAGCGGGTGGGGCTGCTGACGATGGGGCGAGAAGTAGCGGGGGAATGAAAGAGCATCCAGTCTTAGTTTCTCGACCTGTTTTTAATCCAAATCGGTGTCCCCAAAAAGCCAAACGCTTTCCGGATCTGATTTTCCAAAAACCGCTGGTAAGAAAAGTGCAGCTTCACGGCGCGGTTGGTGAAGAGCACAAACGTCGGCGGTGCGACTGATGCCTGCGTCATGTAGAGAATCTTCACCCGCGACCGCATCGGCACGGAGGCGCGTTCGAAATCCACGGTTTCAATGAAGCGGTTCATGGCGGACGTTGTGATGCGCTTGCGGCGCTCGGTGGCAACTTGTTCGAGCAGTGGGAAAATTCTCTCCGTGCCTTTGCCGGTGTTGGCTGAAACGAAAACGATGGGCGCATAGCTCAGGAACTTGAGATCCCAGCGCAGGCGTTCTTCATAAGCATCGCGGTCTCCGGGACGCTTGCTCTCTCGCATGCGCATAGCTTTCGACGGCCTGCCGGCTTTCAACTCGCCGCTGGTTACGAGATCCCACTTGTTGACCACGATGATCATCGAGCGCCCGCTCTCGTGCGCGTAGCCGGCGATGGCGGCGTCGAGTTGGCTCACGCCTTCGGTGGAGTCGATGACCAGCAGCGCAATATCGGCCCCTTCAAGATGCTTGCGCGCCATCACCACCGAAAGTTTTTCCGCCATCAGGTGAGTCTTGCCCTTGCGGCGAATGCCGGCGGTGTCGATAAACCGAAAGCGGCGCCCATTGTGTTCGATAATTTCGTCGACCGCATCGCGCGTAGTGCCCGGGATGGGCGACACAATCGCCCGGTCAGAAGCGGTAAGACAATTCAGCAGCGTGGACTTACCCACGTTAGGATGGCCGATGATTGCCACCTTAGTTTCGTAGACGGGCTCGGGCTCGGCGGTCGAGTCGCCCTCTGCTTGACCGGTTTCCCCCTGTCCTTCCTCTGTGTTCTCTGTGACCTCTGTGTTTAAGGGGTCGGCAGGCGGCGGCAGAATCTCAAACACAGCATCCAGCAGATCGTCGATCCCGCGCCCATGCTCGGCGGAGATAGGAAACATCTGCTTGATTCCCAGCCGGTGGAACTCATCAACAATGGACGCTTGCTTTTCGCTGTCAGCTTTGTTCACCGCGAGAAACAGCGGACGTCCCGTCTTACGCAAGAGGCGGACCAGTTCAAGATCAGCGCCGGTGAGTTCCGCGCGGCCGTCAACCACCATAACAATCGCGGCCGCTTCATCGAATGCAACCCGCGCCTGCCGGAAAATCTCCGAGGGAATGAAATCCTTGTCTTCGGGAATGATTCCACCCGTGTCGATGATGCGAATCTGGCGCCCGCGCCACTCCGCGTCTCCATAGAGCCGATCGCGCGTGATTCCGGGTTCATCCCCGACGATGGCGCGCCGCGAACCGACGATGCGATTAAACAGCGTGGACTTGCCTACGTTGGGTCGGCCCACGATGGCAAGCGTGGGAACGCCGGCTGCGGTGGTGGCGAGTGTGCTGGTCGAGTTGTAAGTAGGTTGCGTCAAAATGAGTCTTAGCGTGAGGCAGTCGCCCCGGCTGTCCTTGGATCGTGAGACCCAATACCGATGCAGATGTCCGGAACTAGCTATTATAGAGACTCCCGTGGCTTTAAGTTCCCAACCCGTTCCTCCTTCAACGCCCAGTCGCCCCTCTCCCGGCGGAAAGGACGCGCCGGGCGCTCCTTATTCAACCCTCTATCAGTTCTTCGCGCCCGGCGGAGTCCTTGCCGGCACGCATCCCGCGTATGAATTCCGGCGCGGCCAGTTGCAAATGGCGCAGGCCGTCGAGCAGGCGCTCGAAGAAAAGCGACACCTGATCGTGGAAGCCGGCACAGGCACGGGAAAGACGCTCGCTTACCTGATGCCAGTCATCCGCTCCGGCAAGCGCGTGATCATCTCGACCGGAACCAAGAATCTGCAGGAACAACTTTTCTACAAGGACGTTCCTTTCCTGGAGCAGGCCCTGTTTGGAGAAGCAGGTTCGGCGTCGCGGCTTTCCGTCTGCTACATGAAAGGCCGTAACAATTATCTGTGCCGCAAGAAGCTCTACGACCTCACCGACCAGCCGGTGCTCAGCGGACTGGAGGAGATCGAGCAATATCGCGCCATCGCCGCGTGGGAGAAGACGACCTCGACCGGCGACCGCGCGGAACTCGCCGAACTTCCCGAAACCAGCGCGCTCTGGCACAAGCTGGACGCTCGCTCCGAGGCCTGCATCGGGCAGAAGTGCAGCGAGTGGGAGCGGTGTTTCATCACCGAGATGCGCCGGCGCGGGATGGAGAGTGACATCATTATCGTGAATCATCATCTCTTCTTCGCCGATCTTGCCATCAAACTGCAGGCCGAAGGCGCGCCCGACGCGGGAATCCTGCCGGAAGCGGCGGCGGTGATTTTCGATGAGGCCCATGAACTGGAAGATGTGGCGGGGAACTACTTCGGAATTTCCGTGAGCAACTTGCGCGTGGAGGATCTGGCTCGGGACGTTGAAACCTCGCTGCAACATAACCGCATGCTTTCCGCGTCACTTTCAGGAGCGCTGGGGAGCTTGCGCGAGCGCTCGCAGTTTTTCTTTTCGCTGTTGCCGCCCGGCGAAGGACGCTTTGCCTTCGAGACCCGCCGTGAGTTTCTGGAAGAAAACGGAGACGAATTCCTCGCGTTCAATCAGGCGCTAACCCGGCTCGCGGGCGAACTCGAAGGCCTGCCGCAAAAGCCGGAGGAAATGTTCAACTTCGTGCGGCGCGCCCAGGAAATCCAGGTGCAGCTCGGCTTCGCCATGGAGTCCGACGATCGCAACACTGTGTTTTGGATTGAGCGGCGGGGCGGGCGAGGAAAGCCGAATTCACCAAAGAGACTCCGAGAAGCGGACAAAGCAAGGGAAACATTCCAACACCGGCAAAACGTTTTCCTGCAAGCTACTCCAATCGACGTCGGGCCCATCCTGCGCGAATGCCTGTGGTCAAAGCTGGAGTGCGCCGTGCTCACCTCCGCCACGCTCGCCGTAGGCGGCGCCTTCGAATACATCCGTCAGCGGCTCGGCTTAGAGCATGCGCGCGAGTCGGTGCTACCTTCGCACTTCAATTACGAGAGCCAAGCCTTGTTTTATGTGCCCCCCGATTTGCCCGATGCTCGAACGCCGCAGTTTGCGGCGCTGGCTGCGGAGCGCATTCGCCAACTGCTCGAGATCACTCGCGGCCGCGCGTTCGTGCTTTTCACCAGCTACGCGCAGATGAACGATATCTACCAGCGGCTGCTCGGGGTGTTGGAGTTCCCCATGCTGCGCCAGGGCGATGCGCCGAAGTCCGCGCTGCTCGAGGAATTCCGGCTGACGCCGAACGCTGTCCTGTTTGCGACTTCATCGTTCTGGCAGGGTGTCGATGTGCAGGGCGAGCAGTTGAGCTGCGTGATTATCGATCGCCTGCCGTTCGCGGTGCCGAGCGATCCGGTCGTAGCAGCGCGCGTGAAGGCGATTGATGCCGATGGCGGGAACGCGTTTTTCCAGTATCAGGTGCCCGCGGCGGTGATCACCCTGAAACAAGGCTTTGGACGCCTCATTCGCTCGCTCCACGACCGCGGTCTGCTGGTCCTGCTCGACAACCGCATTCTAAAGAAGCAGTACGGCCGCGTGTTCATCGAGAGCTTGCCGAATTACAAGAAGACTACCGACATGCGGGTGGTGGAAGAGTTCTTCGGCGGGGGAGAGTAGGAGATACGGTGCGGATTTTTCCAGAAGGAGCCCGAGAGTGGATCGCACCCGTGGGACAGGTCTTCTTAATCATCTCAGCTGGTATTCTGGCGATCGGACTCGCGGCCTTTGCCTGGAAGGCATGGATTCTCGAACGTTGGCCGCGAGCCGACGGCGTCGTGTTAAGTGCCCGAGTGGAGCGTGCCAGCAGCGATGATCACACAATTTGTAGTGCGGTCTACTCCGTTCGGTACTCGGTTCGGGGCAAGGATTTCACAACTGAAACCGGCGGCCACACATTCTCCGGCGATTGCGCTGGCGTCGAAGCCGATGCCGCTGCCGCACCCGGACGCAAGGTTGTCACGCTATACGATGAGGACAATCCTCGCGGAGCATATGTAAATCCGGGACTCAACACGGAGTTCTTTTTGGTTTCTTTTATCCTGACGATTATCGCCATGGTGGGATTTGCGACATGGAAGCTCGGCTCGTGGATGGACAAACGGGGAATCGAGCTCCCCTAGACGTTTCCTCGCTGGGCGCCACGGGCGATGGCGGCGTCCATCGCCTCAATCGATACTGGCTTCCTTCCCTTGCGATATAACATTCCGTTCAGTTCTCGTACAGAGCCAGTTGCAGCGACGATGGCGGATTCTCCCTTCTTCTTTTTCGGTAGTTCAATCCGTTTTCCAGCGATCTTTTTCGACATCGAGGAGCCTCGTAACAATAGTTTATCAGTGAGGCCATCTGCTGCCTCACACATACTCCCGCTCCGCCCGCCGAATCTCGCGATACCGTTCGAACACTTTCTTCTGGCTTTCCAGTCCCAGCGCCGAGCGAATCGAGCTGCCCCGGAAAGTATGTTTTAGCATCTTCCATCCTTTGAACAGCACAAACCCTGGATCATGCTTTAGCGCGACTGGAATATGGTGAACTTTCATCCAGCGCTCCGCCTTCCAGCGCATGAATTCCACCTCTTCGGCCGGCAGGTGTTCGGTGCGCACCACGGCCGTGGTGCCATCGTATTCCTCGAGCCGCTCGTTCATGATCAAACCCTGATCGCGAAAGTCTTTCGTCATAGGCGTGCGCGGATACGGCGTGGGATGCTGAATGTAAGGCCAATCCACATAGCGCCTTGCAAACTCCAGGTTGGCTTCAATCGACTCGCGCGTGTCGCCCGGACTGCCCACAATCAATCCGCCGACCACATACATCTGGTTGCGACGAATGTAGTCGATGGCCTTGAGCGTGGCATTTCCGGTGTTGTGGCCATTGGTACGCTCTGTATTCTTGGCGGAGGCCTTCAGAAATTGCAGGTCGTCCTCAAGGATGTTTTCGATCCCTAGAAAAACATAGCGGAATCCCGCTCGCCGCATCAGCGGCGCCAGGGTTTCCCCGTGGTTCGCGATAGCCGAAGTCATGGCCTGCACGAAGTAGTCGAGCTTGTGCAGTCCGGCCGCAATAATGGCCTCACACAAGGCTTCGAAGCGTTTCACGTTCAGCGTGATGTTGTCATCGACCAGGAATATAGTTCGAGCGCCGTGATCGCGGGCGTCGCGAATGTCGTCCAGCACTCGGTCGAAAGAATATGTATGAAAGTTCCGGCCACGCATCTCGATGATTGAGCAGAAACTGCAATCGAAGGTGCAGCCCCGCGAAGTTTCGATTACGTCTACCTGCCGGCCCAGCAGCGTGTATCCCTTCAGCACCCGCGCTTCGCGGTTCGGAGGCCGGATTTCTTTGTCTTCCAGCCGGTGCGGCGCCCGGCCGGGGTTATGCACCCAGTTCTCGCCATTGCGATAGGAGAGCCCTCCGATCCCGTCGACTCCTGAGCCCTGTTCGATCGCGCGCAACAATTCGCGGAACGTGACTTCCCCCTCGCTGTGCACCAGATAGTCGACACCCATGTCCTCATACGCCTCGGGCGCAAGACTGGGATCGTATCCCCCCACCACGATCTTCACTCCCGGCCGCAGTCCGCGCACCAGTTCGATAATGCGGCCGGCGGTCCGGCGCTGAAACGTCATGATGGAAAGCCCGACGACTTCCGGATTAAGTTCGCGCACCAGCCGGGTGACGGTTTCACGAACCTGGCGATGAACCAGAATCAAGTCCGCAACGGCCACGCGGTGATGGGGATCGATATTTCCGGCGAGTGACGTGAGCGCGCCATTGGGCATGCGGATTGCGGCCGGGGGCATATGCTCGAAGGAATCGGGCATCGAAAGCAACAGGACGTTCATTAGTACCTGTCCTTACTGCCTCGCCTTGATCCCGCAGATGCGGGTTGAACCCAGTGGCGAAGCGAGTTGTTCGATTGTAGCAACTTGCAGTCGAAATGCCGAACTGAGGGACGGACTGCGGATGCAGACTCCAGCTTCTCCGGGCGTGCGCCGGGAGGCCGCTACTTGTGCTCTTCGGCTGCCCCCGGGTTCGCTAGCACCTGCACCACAATCCCCGAAGCCTCACCATTGGAGCGATATATCCGCTCAGTTGCTTTCACGAAATCCGAAAGCTTCGCGTCGGGAATGTTAACGAAGGTCTGCGGATTCCGGTCAGTGAGCGGGAACCACGAACTCTGAACCTGCACCATGATGCGGTGGCCGCGACGAAAGGTGTGGTTCACGTCTTGCATGTTGAAGTCGATCTCCTCAACCTTGCCAGGAGTGAAAGGTTCGGGCTTTTCGAAACTGCGGCGAAACTTTCCGCGGAAGGGCTCGCCACGCACCAGTTGCTGGTATCCACCCATCGTGAAACTGGGCGGAGGCACGTCGGTTCGCGGCTTGCCTTTGTCTTCCGGCCGGAACTCGTCGAGCTTGCTGTCGGGGTAGTCTGGGGGATACACGTCGATCACTTTCACATCCCAATCGGAATCCGTTCCGCTGGTCGAAACAAAAAGTCTGGGCGAAATGGGTCCGGCAACTGTCACGTCTTCCTGCAGTACCGGAGTTTCATAAACCAGAACATCAGTCCTGCTGGAAGCGAAGCGCTGGTCGGACAGCATGTATTCCTGCGGCACATTCACCGAAGCGTAGTTCACAAAAGGCACGGGTTTGGCCGGATCGCTCACGTACTCATCGAAAGCTGTCGCGTCTGAAACGGGCGGATCGAACGAAAGTCCGCCACCGGTGCGGAAATAGAGGGTCTTCTCCTCAGCCTCTTTCGGGGGCCACGCAGAATAATGTCTCCACACATTCGTGCCGGTCTCGAAGACATACGCCTTAGGGAGCTTTGCGTCTCCGCCGCCCTTCAGGTACTGCTCGAAAAATGGAAACAGAATGTTCTTCCGGTAATAGTCGCCGGTATTCGCGGCGAACTCAATCCGCCCCAGGTGATCCCCGTCATAGCGATACCAGCCGCCGTGCACCCAGGGCCCCACCACCAGCGCATTGAAGATTCCCGGGCTGTTTTTCTCGACCGCGTGGAAGGTGCTGAACGGACCTTGCAAATCCTCGGCGTCAAACCATCCCCCAACCGTGAGCACCGCGCATTGGATCTTCTTCATGTGCGGCGCCAGGTTGCGTGCCTTCCAATAATCGTCGTAGGTGTCGTGGTGAAGTTGGTCGTCCCAAAGCGCGCTCTTGCCCTCAAGATATTTCCCCAAGTTGGCGAGGGGTCCGGCGTTCAGGTAGAACTCGTAGCCGTCTTTCGTTCCGAAATCGAAGGGCACGCGCGTCTTGGGCGGCAACTGCGGATTCTCCTGCGGCTTGAAGGAACTATAAAAGTCGAAGTTGGCGGCCAGCATGAATGCCCCGCCGTGGTAGGCGTCATCGCCCATAAACAGATCAGTCATGGGCGCTTGTGGCGAAGCCGCTTTTAACGCCGGATGCGAATCGATGATGCTGGCGGAGGTGAAGAATCCGGGATAGGAAATACCCCATATCCCGGCATTGCCGTTATTGTTCGGCACGTTCTTAAGGAGCCACTCAATGGTGTCGTAAAGATCGCTGCTATCATCGACATCTTGTTTTGATCTCTTGTTGTCGAGGTGCGGACGCATCTCGATGAACGTCCCCTCCGACATGTAACGCCCGCGTACATCCTGGTTGACGAAAATGTAACCCGCCTTATCGAAGTCAGGCGACGGTCCGAGCCGCGTGCGATAAAGATCCACTCCATACGGGCCAACGCTGTAAGGTGTTCGATTGATCAGAAATGGGTAAGCATGCGAGGTGTCCTTCGGCACGTACACTGAGGTGAAGAGGTGCACCCCGTCGCGCATCGGAATTCGGTATTCGTACTTCGTGTAGTGTTCCTTCACGTCATACTCCTGTGCCTCGGGCTTGCTCTGGGCGGCAAGAGTGGGGCTCAACGCCAGGGTGCTGAGAACCATGACCAACAGTTTCCGATGCGGCATGCAGCCTCCGTTAAAATCGACAATCGCATAGGCAACCTACATTTCGGGCCGGGATGCCGTCAAGCGGGAATGCTGCGGGGAGCCGTATAATAGATGCTTTGCCATCGAGCGCGGCCCAGCTGTAGTCACGCCGAGCCGCTGAGGGATGCATGTTCGAAGTGACGGTTGACGATACTTTTGCCGCGGGCCATTATCTGCGCAACTACAAAGGCAAGTGCGAGAATCCGCACGGCCATAACTATAAGATTCGGGTGACGCTGGCCGGGGCCGAGTTGGACAAGGCTGGACTTCTGCTCGACTTCAAAGACTTGCGTGAAGTCATGAAGCACGTGATCGACCGCCTCGATCACCAGATGATCAACGACATCGAGCCCTTTACCGTGATCAACCCATCGGCTGAGAACTTGGCCAAGTATTTCTATGATGAATCGAACACCCGGCTGAAGAGCGTGACCAACGGCCGCGTGCGGGTAAAAAACGTCACCGTGTACGAGACGGATACGACGACGGCCACCTACAGCGAGTAACAGTTGCAAAAGACAATCGCCATTCATAAGTGATCAGTCGCCGGCATTCGGTCGTTGTGAATTTAGAGCCAGTCGCTGATTTTCTGGCCACTGATCACTGATCACTGGCCACTGGCCACTGTTCCATGCAGATAACCGAAATCTACAAATCGCTGCAGGGAGAGTCGACCCACGCGGGACTGCCTTGTATATTTGTGCGCCTGACCGGTTGCAATCTGCGTTGCTCGTGGTGCGACAGCGAATATACCTTCCAGGGCGGCCGCAAGATGACTTCCGAAGAAATGTGGGACGAGGTAAGACGGCTCAGTCCCGACGGTGGCTTGGTGGAGATTACCGGTGGCGAGCCCATGCTGCAAGAGCGCGAACTCCTACCCTTGATGCGCCAGTTGCTGGACGCTGGATATCGAGTGCTCCTGGAGACCAGCGGAGAGCGCCCGCTCGAGCGGGTACCCGCGGCAGTCATCAAGATCGTGGACGTGAAGTGTCCCGGCTCGGGCGAGCCAGACACATTTCATATCGAGAATCTGGAAACCCTCACCCCGCACGATGAAGTCAAGTTCGTGCTGAGCGGCCGGGTAGACTACGAATTTGCCCGGGACTTCACCCATCGGCACCGCCTGGCGGAGCGCGTGAATGCGGTCCTGTTCTCACCCGCTTTTCGCAAGCACGCGACCGGGGCGCGCGACAGTTCGCACTGCCTCCTCGATCCCCAGGAATTAGCCGAATGGATGCTCGCCGATAACGTGCCAGCGCGTCTGGGATTGCAATTGCACAAGTTCATCTGGGACCCCGCCCTAAAGGGCGTTTAGAAGATTGATCCGAAATCATGACCCGTTTGACCGATCGCGCCGTAGTTCTGCTCAGCGGAGGGATGGATTCCTGTGTTTGCGCGGCGCTCGCCTCCCGCGACTACCCTACCGCGGCCTTGCACATCAGTTACGGTCAGCGCACCGAACTCCGCGAGCGGCAATCCTTCCTCGCGATCTGCCAGCGCCTGAACATTCAGGACAAACTCCTCGTCCGTAACGAATCCCTCCGCGCCATCGGAGGCTCCGCCCTCACCGACGAAAACATCGCCGTCCCAATCACCCCCGCTGCCGGCAACCCAATCAACCACCCCAACCATGGCCCCGGCCACGACATCCCGGTCACCTACGTTCCCTTTCGCAATGCCCATTTCCTGGCCGCCGCCGTGAGCTGGGCCGAGGTCCTCGGCGCATCGAAAATCTACATCGGCGCCGTGGAGCAAGATAGTTCTGGCTATCCCGATTGCCGTCCGGCGTATTATGAAGCGTTCAACCAGGTGATCAAAGCCGGGACGAAGGAAGGGAACATCGAAATCGTCACGCCCCTCATTGCGATGCGCAAAGCCGAAATTGTCCGCCTTGGCCTTGAACTCGGTGCACCATTCGATTTAACGTGGTCGTGCTACAGCCGGGAGGATCGAGCCTGCGGCGTGTGCGATAGTTGCCGGTTGCGGTTGCAGGCCTTCGCCGCCGCCGGAGCCACAGATCCGATTCCATATGCCACCACGGATCAGGTCTTCGGCCAAGCGGGTTTTGCGCCCTGATTGTCGAATGAAAAAATGCAGAACTTCGCGCTCTGCTTTTTTTCAGTCAACAATTAGAAGTCAGCACTCAAACAATATCGTTTCGTGCCGGGAGGCAAGAATGAAGGTAAAGAAGCTTTTCGCAGCATTTACTCTCGCTATCTTAGTGCTCGGACTTTGCGCGGTTCCGCTCTTCGCGCAAGGTGCATCGGGAACCGTAAAAGGCGTTTGCAAAGACTCCGACGGGAATCCCATTGCCGACGCCGTCGTAGTTTGGGCGAACCAGGACAATGGTCAGAAGTACACTCTAAGGACCAACAAGAAGGGCGAATATTTCTCGCTGGGTATTGGAGGGGGTACTTACACCGTCACTCTCTACAAGACCGCCGACGACGCCAAGGCCAACAAAGAACTCTTCCACTTCGGCAAAGTCCCCGTTACGCTGGACGACAACCCGCCCATCGACTTCAACCTGAAGCAGGCGATGCAGGACGCCGCCAAGGGTCAGGGTTTGACTCCTGAACAAGTCAAGGCTCAGCAGGAAGCCCAGGCGAAGCACGCCAAGGAAGCCAACACCGTAAAGGCCCTCAACGAAAAACTGGCTGCGGCCAAGGTTGCGTCTGATGCCAGCGACTACGAGACCGCGATTACCAACCTGGTTGCCGCCAATGAGATCGACCCCACTCGCGATCTCATCTGGTTCAAGCTCGGTGACGCCTATCGCCTCTCGGTCACCAAGCAGACCGATCCCGCCGAAAAGCAAAAGCGTCTCGACGCCGCCGTTGACTCCTATCACAAAGCCGTCGAACTAAAGCAGGCCGCCACCAATGACAAAGATCCCAACGCCAACAAGAGTCTCGCCGCCTATTACAACAATCTGGCCGAGGCTTACAGCAAGGCGGGCAAGACAGATGACGCGATAAAGACTTACCAGCAGGCCGTCGCCACCGATCCCACCTCAGCCGCACAGTACTACTTCAACATGGGAGCGGTTCTCACCAACGCTGGCAAAGCCGATCTGGCCATCGACGCCTTCGACAAATCCATCGCCGCCGATCCCACCCGGGCTGAAGCCTATTACCAGAAAGGCGTCAACCTTCTCGGCAAGGCGACGCTCCAGGGCGACAAGATGGTCGCCGCGCCCGGCACTGCGGAAGCATTCCAGAAGTACCTGGAGCTGGTGCCCACCGGCGGACACTCCGAGGAAGCCAAAGCCATGCTGGCCAGCATCGGCTCTTCGGTCGAAACCGGCTTCGGCACGAAGAAGAAGACGCCGCCCAAGAAGTCAAATTAGATCTCGGGACGATTGTCATCCTGAGCAAGCGTTTTCTGCGCAGCGAGCGAAGGATCTGGGCGAGCCGCGCGAAGTGTCGCGCTTTTTGCGACACATGAATAGCGCGTTTGGCTCGCTTCCTTATCATCACACTGCACCACTACAGGGCGGCTCAGCCGCCCTTTTTCCACCCGCCGCCGTTCCACATTACCAAGGACTATGTACTTACTGTCCCTACGCTCCGTCTGCCAGCACTGTAAAGTATAGGCATCAGGTCAGCTACGGTTGGCCTCGCTCTCCCCACTGTGGTGGTGCAATTCCCTAATCGAGGATTGAATGGCATCGCCCGGCATCTCGGCAATCACTGTTTCCCTGGAAGGTCATTCCGGCAGCGGCAAAATAGCTACGCCCGCTTTGCTCGCCGCCATGCTCCGCGCCGCGGATAAAATCAGCGATCTGATTTTTTCTCCCGGTCGCCCGCCCCAGGTTCAGGTCTACGGCCAGCTCATTCCGGTACAAGTCCCGGGACTGGCAACTCTTACCGCCGATGACACCCGCCACATCGCCGCCGATCTCATTGGCGACAACAAACAGGCGGTCGCCACCCTGCGCGAAGCCGGATCCTGCGACATTTCCTACGGTCTGGCCGGCGTCGCCCGCTTTCGCGTCAATATTTTCATCCAGCGCGGCAGCTGCGCCGTCGTCATGCGCGTCATCTCCACCGCCATCCCTGATTTGGCTACTCTCCGCTTACCCGCCCATCTCGCCGATGTCGCCAAGCTTCGCGACGGCATCGTCCTCGTCACCGGCCCCGCCGGATCGGGCAAGTCCTCCACCCTGGCCGTGCTCCTCGACTGCATCAATCGCGAGAAGTACTATCACATCATCACCATCGAAGATCCCATCGAGTTCCTGCATAGCCACAAATGCTCCACCATCCACCAGCGCGAGCTGCATAGCGACACCCCCAGCTTCGCTCACGCCCTGCGCTCCGCCCTGCGCCAAGCCCCCAAAGTCATCATGGTCGGCGAGATGCGCGACCGCGAAACCATCGAGATCGTCCTCGAGGCCGCCGAGACCGGCCACCTGGTTCTTTCCAGCCTCAATACCATGGACGCGCCCAAAACCGTCGAGCGTATCGTCAACTCGTTCGCGCCCAACGAACAACAAAGCGTTCGCGAACGCTTCGCCAAATCGTTCCGCTACATCATTTGCCAGCGTCTCCTGCCCAAAACCGACCGCAGCGGCCGCGTCCCCGTGGCCGAAATCCTGAAAGCCAACCCCCGTACCCGGGAATGTATCGAAAAAGGCGAGCGGGAGGGCAAGACCTTGCTCGACGCCATGAAAGCCGGAGCCACCGAAGGCATGCAACACTTCGACGGCGAAATCGCCCAACTCGTCCGCGACCGCGTAGTCGACCTCGAAACCGGCATCTCCTTCGCCAGCAATCCCGCCGTGTTAGGCCAGGAACTGGCCAGGTAGCTTACGCTCTGGGCGAACCTCTGAGTTGAGACTGCTCGGGAATGCACGACGGTGCCGCTTACTTTCCCTCGTCTGCACCAACAATCCCTAGCTCCAATAAACTAGCGAAGGACGGAACCATTTTTCGCAGCTTCTGGATAATCAACGGACGTTCCAGCCCGAGAGCGGCCGCCTGGGAATCCAGCTTATCCAGCACCAAATCCGGAGCTAGATGGAACTGCTGTACAAGGAATTCATCCGGTGTTTGGCAAACCAGCCCGTACTGTTCAATGCAGTCCGCCGGAAAATGTTTCGTGTTGAGAGTGACGATTGCATCGGCCGAGCCGGAGATGGCTGCCGCCACTACATGCCGATCACTCGGGTCAGGAATACGAGTGATCGCTTTGACTAAATACATAGGGACAATTATTTCGGCCTCGGGGAAGGCGCTTTGCATTGCATGAATCCGCCTTTCCCGCTGTAACCGAGTTCGATTTAACTTCTTCTCCAGCGCATTACCGACCTCAAGCAGAATCTGCTCGCTCCAAAGCGGCCGGTATATCGCGGGTTCTTCTGCAAGCCGAAGCAGAGTGTCGCACAGAGGCATCGGAACCAACACGCAGGCGTCCAGCACGGCGGAGTATTTCATTGTCCCGCGCTAGATTCGTCGGGCACTTGGTCGTACAGCCCTTCTTCGTATTCGGCCCGAGCAAGGTCATCCAAAATCTTTCGGCGCGATAGATCGCGTTTAGCCCTGTACGCCAGCACGTCACGCGCGTACATACGACGGTGCGTGCCAACCATGTGGAAAGGGATTTCGCCCTTTTCCAGCAATCGAACCAGAAACTGCCTCGACATCCCAAGCATCTTGCTGGCTTCGATGGTGGTGAACTCGTGCCTGTTTTGTAGGAGAGTCACGGATTGACCCGCCCGCAGATCAGCCAGCAACCGGAGCAGAAACGAATAGAGATTGTTGGGCAAAATCTCTGTTCTTCCATCTGGCCCAATGAGCTTCGCTTCCGCTTCGCGAAGCTTCGAGTAGGTGTCGACCATCTCCTTGTGCTCTTTCGGGGAAATCTCAACTGTCGATGCTGCCTTGCTTTGCGCCATACCCTACTGTCGCCTCCTACTCGCGCCTTTTCCCAATGACATCCAGTATATTAGTCAAACGCTATAAATGCAACCTAGATAGTTGCTGTTGACTTGACATTAACAGCTATTTCATAGCGTTTGCACCGACTGGGCCTAAAAAGAAGGGCAGGAAACAGCCGATTTAGGCCCTTCCTTCCGCTATCATCTCCCCCATGCCCGCACCCGCCCAATCCCTGGTCCTGACCTTCGAGGACGCTCGCCGAGTAGTCGAAGACCACGCTTCGAAGCTGGCTCCGGGCGCGAACGAAGCTGTAGACCTGCTCCACGCCGCCAGTCGAGTCCTCGCCGAGCCCATCACCGCCGACCGCGACATTCCTCCCTTTCCACGTTCCACCCGCGATGGCTACGCCGTGCGCTCCGCCGATCTCGCGAAGCTACCGGCCAAGCTGACCGTCATGGGAGAGATCAAAGCCGGCCCAGCGCAAGTTCCGTCTCCACTAAAGCCCGGCGAAACATTTTCCATCATGACCGGCGCCCCAGTTCCACAAGGTGCCGATGCCGTAGTAATGATTGAGTACACATCGCTGCAGAACGAGTGCGTCGAAGTCATAAGAGGCGTCTCACCCGGCGAGAACATCGTCCCTCAGGGAGCCGAAGCCAAACGCGGCAGCCTCCTGCTCGATCGTGGCACCCGCCTGAACGAATCGACCATCGCACTCGCGGCCTCGGCCGGTAAATCGCGCCTGCAGGTCTTTACTCGTCCCCACGTCGCCGTACTCACCACAGGCGATGAGATCGTCGACATTGATGCCGCTCCCGGTCCTTCGCAGATTCGCAACTCCAACAGCTATTCGCTCGCGGCGCAGATCCAGCAAGCCGGCGGCGACCCCGTGCTTCTTCCCATCGCTCCCGACGAGCCCCGCCGCCTCCGCGAATTAATAGAGCAAGGTCTCAAATCAGACCTGTTGCTGATGACCGGCGGCGTCTCCATGGGACGCTACGATCTAGTCGAGCAGGTCCTCGCCGAAATGCAAGCCGAGTTCTTCTTCACCGGAGCAAAAATCCAGCCCGGGAAGCCTGTGGTTTTCGGCCGAGTCTCCTGTGGCGCGGCTACTCCAGCCCGCGCAGCCTCAGCCCCGGTGTCGAAATATTTCTTCGGCCTCCCCGGCAATCCCGTCTCCACTATGGTCACCTTCGAATTGTTTGCCCGCCCCATGCTCGAAGCCCTCGCAGGACTGTCCCCGCGCCCGCTCACCTTCCTGCATGCCCGCCTGAAATCCGAAATCCGCGTCAAGACCGGACTGACCCGCTTCCTCCCCGCAATTCTTTCCGGCCAGTATGAGCACTCGCAGGTGGACCTCGTTCCCTGGCACGGATCCGGCGACATCGCCGCCCGCTCCCGCGCCAATTGCTACATCGTCATCCCACCCGATCGCGAGCACATCCTCGCCGGCGAGTGGATCCCAATCATGCTCCGGTAAACAAGCCCATCTGCGCTCTTGAGTGGAACCCGCCCTGCAGACGCATCAACCGGATCAGTTCCTCTCTGGCCACTGGCCACTGACCACTGACCACTGACCACTGGTTCCCTGTAAGATAGAACTTCTGCATGGCGAAGAAACTCTCTCACTACGATGCAGCCGGCCGCGCCCGGATGGTCGACGTCTCCGGCAAAGCCCCCACCAAACGTGAAGCCGAGGCCAGCGCCTTCGTCCGCATGAAACCCTCTGTACTGCAAGCGCTACCCAGGAATCCCAAAGGCGATCCGCTCGAAGTCGCTCGCATCGCCGGAATCATGGCCGCCAAGCGCACCGCCGACCTGATCCCGATGTGCCACTCCCTGCCTCTTTCCCACGTTGATGTCGAGATGAGGCTATGCGAGAATGGCGTCGCCATCACCTCCAAAGTCACCACCACCGCCCAAACCGGAGTCGAGATGGAAGCCCTCGTCGCCGCCAGCATTTCCGCCTTAACTTTGTATGACATGGCCAAGAGCGCGGATAAGGGGATGGAGATTCAGGAGATTGTTTTGGAGCGGAAGAGTGGCGGGAAGAGCGGGGAGTATCGGCGGGTGAAGTGAAATCGAATGGCGAATGACGTCAAGCTGCTTTTGGTGGACGACAACCCCATGGTGCTGGGGATGCTTCAGCATGCGCTCACTCCATTTGCGCGCGTGGTGGCTGCGACCGACGCGGCCGATGCCTTGCTGAAAGCCGTTGACGATCCGCCGGAGCTGGTGGTCTGCGACTACCGCATGCCTGGGATGGATGGTCGGCAGTTGGTGGAGAAGCTGAAGAGCCGTCCGGCGACGGCGAATTTCTCCGCCGTGTTGATGGCAAGCCGGGCCGATATCGACGAGCGGCTCTCGCCCGCCGATGCCGCCGACGACTACCTGGCGAAGCCTTTTTTCCTGAAGGAAGCCACGCGCCGCATCAAGCGCACCGTCGACCGCATTGCGCTCGAGAAAATGGCGAAGACCGCGCCTTCCGACGGCGTGGTTCGTGGCAACCTCTCGCAGATGAATGTGATTGACCTGATGCAGTCCCTGGAAATGGGCCGCAAGAGCTGCCAGCTTAGCCTGAACAACGAAGGCGAGAAGTGCGAAGTCTTTTTTGTGGAAGGTCAGGTGAAGCACGCGACTTACGGAACTTTGCTGGGGGATGAAGCTGTCTTCAAAGTTCTGCGCTGGACCGGCGGCAATTTCGAGCTGAACTTCGAAGGCAAGACCGATCAGGAAACCACGAAGCTCAACACGCAAGGTCTGCTGATGGAGGGCTTGCGCCTGCTGGATGAATCGCAGCGTGATGGAGCCGCGGAGCCCGTCGAAGACAGCGCCGCCGATGCCAATGCCAGCAGTACCAGCCCGAGCGGCGCCAGCACAAACACCAGCGCCAGTCCCAGTACGAGCGCCGGTGGCAGCGGCGGCAAGACGGAAGAGGAGGATGATGTTCTCCTCGACAATTGAGGGCGGTGCCGCGTTGATGACGGCGGCTGTGGTTACGGTTAGCGATTCCTGCTCACGCGGAGAACGCGCGGACGTTTCAGGGCCGGCCGTTGCCGAATTATTGGAGAAGTCAGGCTTTCATGTAGTGGCGACGCGAATCGTGCAAGACGATTCCATGCAGATTCAGAATGCCCTGGTTCATCTGGCGCTGGAAGCGCGGTTCATCGTCACCACGGGCGGGACCGGGATTGCGCTGCGGGACGTTACGCCGGAAGCGACGGAAGCGATTTGTGAGCGCCTGGTCGATGGCGTGGGTGAGCGCATGCGGGCCGAGGGTCTGAAGAAGACTCCGTTTGCGGCGCTGAGCCGCGGCGTGTGCGGCATGCGGGGCAAGACACTGATCTTGAATGTGCCGGGCAGTCCGAGTGGGGCAGTGGAATCGCTGCGGGCGGTGCTGGAGCTGGTGCCGCACGCGCTGGAGTTGCTGGAAGGAAAGACGGAACACTCGTAAGCGGTAGACACGAAAAATCCCCACCACTGAATTTTCTTTGAAAACCATCGGACACATTCTGGCGCGGTACACGGCCTGGATTTGGGGGCTGCTGCAGCATTTCGGAATCTGGGGAGTGTTTGCCATCGCATTCGCGGATTCGGCGCTGCTGGGCATGCCGGTGGATGCGATTGTGGCGGCGTATGTTTACCAGGACCGCAAGCGGCTGCTGTTTTATGTGGTGATGGCGGCGCTGGGGTCGGCGCTGGGGAGTATTCCGCTTTATATCATTGGATATGTGGGCGGCGAAAAGGTGCTGCGCAAGCGGATTTCGGAGGAGCGCTTCCTGCGGATTCATCGCTCGTTCGAGCGGCATGAGTTTTGGGCGCTGATGTTTCCGGGGATGCTGCCTCCACCGATGCCGTTCAAGATCTTCGTGCTGGGGGCGGCGGTGTTCGAGATGCGGTTCCGGGATTTCCTGGCCGCGGTCTTTGCGGGAAGGTTTGTGCGGTTTCTGGTGCTCTCGTTGCTGACGTTATGGTTTGGGCCGCAGATTGTGGGACTAATAGGGATGGTCTTCCGGCGGCATATTTATTGGGTGCTGGCGGTGATTGTCCTGGGAGTTTTGATAGGGCTGGTGGTGCGGCGGCGGCGAAGGCGCGGAAAATTAGGCCCCAGCGGCTGAGGCCGATCTGCTTTCGGTGAACCTACGGCATCGCTAAAGCGATGGCGTGATCCGAGTCGGTTAAGCGGCGGCGATGTTGCCGGGGGATTTGCGCAGCCGGACGGAGAGCGCGTGCAAGACCACCGGCGCGGCGAACATGGCGGCGGTGAAGAGCAAATCGCCTTCGACGGCGCGGCGGAAGAAGGGCAGACCGGCCTCGTAGCAAGTGATCAGGCCGGCGAAGGTCATCGGATATAAGTCTCCCCAGGCGGCCCAGACGGCGAAGTTGCTGACCAGGAAAAATACTACAGAGCCGGCCAGGGCCGAGCCCATGATTCTGAAGGCGCCGGAGTTCTCACGGAGCGTGGTGCCCAGCCACAGCATGCCGGCGTACCAGGCCCAGGTCACGAAGTGATCCCAGGTGAAGGGATAGCGGTAGATCAGAGTGGTCAGGATGACGTCAGAGGCAGCGAGCAGAAGGAGCGGAATCCAGAGGCGGCGGCGCGGGCCGCGGGCGCCGAAGAACAAGAGCGCGGCGCCTACGGGAGTGAAGGCAAAAGGGTGAGGCAGAAATCTTACGGCGACGGCGATGATGACGAATAGATAAGCGAGCATGAACACCTCGGGAGACGCAGAACGTATTGTCAGCGCTAGAGTGTAGGGCCGTCAAGGGTCTGCGCGGGATTGGAAGTGGAAGCGAGCCAAACGCGGGATTATTGGGTCGCAAAGACCGCGACCCTTCCCGCGGCTCGCCCGGATTCCCTCGGCAAGCTCGGGACAGGCTCTTCACTGCGCAAAGAACGCTTGTTCAGGATGACAAACAAAAACTCCGTTGCTAAGGTTCGGGGACGGTGACACGCTTTGCGCCGGAGCCGGAGACATCTCCCACGATGCGGAGATTGCGATCGAGTTGAACGCCGGCGCCGAGTGGTTTGGAGGTTTCATCGCGACTGCCTCGGAGGCGGCCGAACAGGCTGGGTAACTGCACGAAACGTAGATCCTGGAAGTGCACAATGTAGCCGTCTAGCGGAGGCTGGAGGGTTTCGGTTTGCGTGATGGGATACTGCGCCCAGTCGAGATAGGCGCGTCCGAGGTAGGAGCGCTTGACGGCAAGGGTGATGGGTGTCTCCTCTGGCTTGTAGAGGAGTTCGAGCTTGTCGTCCTCGGCAACTCCGGGATTGACCTCGGGACGCAGGGAATCGACGGGGGCGAGGACGAAGAAGTTTGGAGTCTCGACGACGCCATACCAGTGGAATGGATCCGACAGCGAAGGATAGGCGGAAACCCGCGCGGGATCGGCGCCTTCGTAGGTGCGGGCGGCGAGCGCATTCACGGCGCGGCGGTGTTCGAAGTCGCGTACGGCCCACAGCAGGACGACGGCAACTAGAGCCACGCTAGCGGCGATGCGGCCTCGCGGACCACGTTGCCGCGCGCCGATTTCCTTGTCGATCATTCCGAAGAAGGACGGCGCAATCAATCCCAAGAGGAGAAGACCGAACATGATCGGCTCGAAGATGAAGACGATGTCCCAGGAGTACCACTTTTCCGAGAATGGCCAGAAGGGGCGGACGCCGTAATTATTGGTGAAATCGAGCAGGATGTGGCTGAGGCCGGCGAGGCAAGCATAGAGGAAGAGCAGTCCCCAGCGCGGGGGAAGGTTGGGATCTTTGAGCTTGCGGCCGCGGATGCGCCAGATGAGATACACGAATCCGACGACCAGGGCGGCCATGAGCACGATGCCGAGAAAGGAATGAGTGAAGCCGCGATGATGGGCGAAGCCGAAGGCGGAGCCGCGAAAGCGGCCGAGGACGTCAAGGTCGGGAGCTTCGGCGGCGAGGGTCAGCGTGAGCGTGGCCAGCGCGGTCTTGCGGTTAAGGCCGGCGCGGCCCATGCAGGCGCCGGTCAGGAAATGGGTGACGGGTTCCAAGCGGGTAGAGAAGATTCTATGGGGAGTGGGGAAGAAATGCCAAGGGAGGGGGAGGACTGTAGAGAGTCAGTTTCGGGACGGCCGACAAACCGGGAGTTGACCAACTAACAGAAATTACTGTGAGGGCGACAAGAGCGTGAGGGCGTTGGGGACGACGGTGATTTCCGCGGGGAGAGTGCCTACCAGCTCGCCGTCCGCCTCAACATAGACCTTCACAGGCGGCGTGCCATTGGTGGAAGCTGGCGCGTTCAGGTGCTGGCACGAAACTCGTCCGCTGTATGCGAGATCGATACCCGGCACCTTCCAACTGCGGCGCAGCAGTCCGCGCGTTACATAGGAAAGATAAGCCAGACGGCTGGCGGTGCGGGAGCAGACCAGCCTCAGATCGTCGCGCTCCAAAGACGCGCCTGGAGCCAGTTCTTGCAGCACTCCACCGAAATTGCGAATGCGCACGGCCATCAATTCCGTGACGTCGGCATGGCGGAGCTGATCCGAGCCGGTTTCAGCGAACTCAACGCGAAAGCGAATCATAGGATAGCTAAACCAGAGCTGCCATGCTTTGGCGTAATAGGCTGCCATGCCCATGCGCTGCTTGCTGCCGGCGTGGAGCTTGTAGAAGAGGTGGGCATCCACTCCCGCCCCGGCGGCGACGATGAAGAAGCGCGAGCCGGGTTGGCCTTCGAGATCGAGGTACTGCACGCGGCCCAGCGCAACTCTGCGTTGCGTGCCTTGAAGAGCGGCCCGCGCCGCCGCGGAGACATTCATGGGCAGGCCGAGATCGTGGGCCAGGGCGTTGGCCGTGCCCATGGGAAGGATTGCGAGCGCGACGCGAGTGTTGGCCAGGACCTGAATGATGTTGTGGATAGTGCCGTCGCCGCCGCAGGCGAAAATCGTGTCGCAGTCGCGAAGGACAGCCTGCCGGACTTGTTCCTCCGCGTGGGCGCGTGAGTCGGTGAGGAGGAGTTCGGCCTCGATGCCGGCGTGGCGCAGAAGTGCCAGCACGGATTCCAACTCGGCGTGGCGCGGGTTGCGGCCGCCGCCGGAATCGGGGTTATAGAGCAAGGCTGCCTTACGCATGGCGGGATCGAAGATGGATTGTACCTGAGCCTGATTTCAGCCTGGCAAATCAGCGCGAGCAGGCGGCTGTCCCTACGCGCTTTGTTCCCCCTTATAATCTTGGCGATGGGTTCCTCAGGCAAAGACGTCGCCAAAAAACTGGAAACGCTGCGCGAGAAGATTCGCCAGCACGAATATTTTTATTACGTGCTCGATCGTCCCGAGATCAGCGACCTTGAATTCGACAAGCTGATGCAGCAGCTCAAGGATGTGGAGGCGGAAAATCCTGCGCTGATCACGCCGGATTCGCCAACGCAGCGCGTGGGCGGCAAGCCGCGCGAGGGATTCGTCAAGGTGCCGCACTCCTCGCCCATGTTGTCGCTCGACAATACTTACAACGAAGAAGAGCTGCGCGACTGGGAACGCCGTGTCCACGAGTTGAGCGGGCGCAGCGACGTGGATTACGTCTGCGAGCTGAAACTTGATGGCATGTCGCTGGCGCTGATTTATGAAGATGGCAAGCTGGTGCGCGGAATCACTCGCGGCGACGGCAGCGTGGGCGAAGACGTGACGCTCAACGTGCGCACGGTCCGCTCGGTGCCGCTTTCCATTCCGAGAGACCGGCTGAAGAAAGCCGGCATTCCGGCGAACTTCGAAGTGCGTGGCGAACTGCTGATGCCCCTGGCCGCGTTCAAGAAGATGAACGACGACCGCGAGGCCAAGGGGCTTGCCGTGTTTGCGAATCCGCGAAATGCCACGGCCGGCACGGTGCGCCAGCTCGAATCGAAAGTGACGGCCGAACGGCGGCTCGATTACTTCCCCTACATGCTGCTCGAAAACGGCCGCACTTATTTCGACCGGCATTCGAAAACGTTGGATGCGCTCCATGCCGCCGGATTCAAGGTCAACCAGAACCGCAAGCTGGTGCATGGCATCGATGAAGCGTGGGAGTTCATTCTGCAGTGGGAAGGGAAGCGCGATTCGCTGCCTTATGAAATTGACGGCATCGTGATCAAGGTAGATCGCACGGCTTTGCAGGACGAGATTGGATTCACCGGCAAGGCTCCGCGCTGGGCGATTGCCTACAAATATGCCGCGCGGGCGGGGATCACGAAGCTGGAGAATGTTCGCTGGCAGGTCGGCCGTACAGGAAAACTTACGCCCGTGGCTGAGTTGGTTCCGGTTTTCATCGGAGGCACTACCGTTCGCAACGCCACACTGCATAACGCGGATGAGATCGGACGACTCGGAATCAAGATCGGCGATTGGGTGCAGGTAGAGCGCGGCGGGGATGTGATTCCTAAGGTGGCGAAGATCATCGATGATAAGGAGCATCCTCGTCCACACGACCTTAAGGCTATTGAGATGCCGGAGAGATGCCCCGTGTGCGGCACCAAGGTGGTGCGCACCGAAGGCGAGGTTGATTATCGCTGCGTGAATGCGAATTGTCCGGCGAAGCTGCGCGAGACCATTCTGCATTTTGCTTCGCGCGGCGTGATGAACATCGACGGCATGGGCGACGCGCTGGTGAATCAGCTTACCGAACACGGCCTGGTGAAGAATGTCGCCGACATCTACAAGCTGTCCAAAGATGACCTGCTCAGCCTGGAGCGCATGGGCGATAAATCGGCGCAGAACATTCTCAACGAGATCGAAGCCTCGAAGAAGCTGCCGCTGGAGCGCGTGATCTACGGCCTGGGCATTCGGATGGTTGGCGAACGCACGGCACAATTCCTTGCCGAGCATTTTGGATCGATGGAAGCGCTGGAGAACGCCAGCGTAGAAGAATTGCAGAACGTGAACGAAGTCGGACCACGCATCGCCGAGAGCATCGTGGAATTCTTCAGCATCGCGGCCAATCGCAAGCTAGTCGAGCGTCTGCGCGAAGCGAAGCTGACGCTCAGCGGCGAAAAAAAGCGGCGCGGAACCCAACTTGCCGGGAAGACGTTTGTGCTGACGGGAACGCTCGCGCACTTCACTCGCGATGAAGCGAAGAAGATGATTGAAGACGCAGGGGGGAAGGTTACCGGGTCAGTCAGCAAGAAGACGGATTACGTGGTTGCGGGTGCGGACGCGGGATCGAAGCTGGATAAGGCGAAGGAACTGGGAGTGAAGGTGATTGACGAGAAAGAGATGGAGACGCTGGCCGGCTAGAGACCACGACCGAAAGAGAAGCTTCTCCTCGGATCAGATAGCCCTTCGTAGTTTGATGGTCAGGGTAACAAGATTTCCGCCTCGTCGAATGCCGAGCGAATACTGGGTTCCGTCCTGCTTGAACATGCGATCAAGTTCTTCCAATCGGAGGTCGCCAGCGATCTTGTTACCTACCGTCTCAATGATGTCGTTCTCCTTGATCCCTGCTTCAAAGGCGGGAGAGCCGTCCCGCACGCTCTGCACAGAGATCGTCTTAAAATCTTTGCCTTGCGCCCAGAGTTGGATGCCGCTCATGTCCTCTTCGTAAGGGTCCGCGAAAGCGGCGTTGGGTTCAAGAATCATCTGGCGGCGGGAATAATCCAGGGTGACGGTAAAACGGCGCAGGATTTCTCCGCCGAGAGCCCCGTCATAGCTGCGGTCGGCTTCCGAGCCTTTTGCTGCTTCCGAAAAAGTGGCGACTGGAAGATCGATGGCGGATCGTCCCAGTTGGAGTCTGCTTATGCGGCCGCGCCAACTACGCGACTCGCCGGAGATGCCGCGGGTGATGCGCAACACCGGCTTCTCTTTGGCGGCGAGAAGGTGATGTTTTTCTACGAATGGCGTGTGGAACGTCAACGTGCCGCTGTGGCCGGTGTCGATGACAAATTCGGTTTCGATTTGAGGCATGCCCAGCGGCGTAACGGCGGCTTTGAAAAACGGGCGATTGCCAGACAAGCGGAACGGGATCATGTCTCCCTTGCCGTGGTAAGAGAAGTTCTTAGGACCATCCAGCGAGATTGTTCTTGCAGCGTAGTCAATCGTGACCACGTAACGCTTGAACAGGTCCGCTCCGAGAAGTCCATCGATGGAATGTCCAATCGCGAATTCGAGTTCGTTGAATGGAACTACGGCAACAGTCTGCGCGGGAAGGTCGACGCCGGGCAGGCTGAGCGCCACGCCTTTAGCGAAGCCAAGACGCGTGGAAGCTTCTCCGGGACCAATGTTCTTTTCATGCTCGTGTTTCGGTGTAAGCCCGAGAGAATCCGCCGAGCCTTCACTCAAAAAGGAAGTGCTTGCGCCAGTATCGAGCATGAAACTGCGCGGCTCAGCGCCGTTGATCCGAACCGGCAAGAAGATGAAATTGTCGTACAGTTCGAAAGGAATCGTCAGTCCATGACCTGGCGTCCCTTCCGGCGCGGTAGCTGCCGATTGCGAGTTGCCGGTGGTTTGAGGGAAGGCTTTGAGTGACACGGCCAAGAGACCACTTAAGATCAGCATCGCCAGGGGCCGAAACTTCATGTAGGTTCTTCTCTCTGCAGGGGTGTCAACCGGGTTCCGTAATATTCCAGTCGATTGGCTCGCTCACGCTCTTAACAGTTAAGAGCTCAAAGCTTTCGTCATGCGCTCCCAGGTTACATCCAGCGTTTCCGGCAGAATGCGCGTCTCGCATACTACCGACACAAAGTTTGCATCCGCCACCCAGCGCGGCAGGACGTGCATGTGAATGTGACCGGCGATACCGGCGCCGGCGGCTTTGCCGATGTTCATGCCCAGGTTGATGCCATCTGGTTGGTAGAGGTCGCGCAGCACCGACTCCATGCGCTGCGAGAGCACCATCATTTCGCTGGCGGCTTCTGACGGCAACTTCTGCAGTTCGTCGAGGTGCGCGTAGGGGACGATCATCACATGCCCCGGTGTGTAGGGATACGTATTCAAAATGACGAAACACTGCTGGCCGCGATGCACAATGCGCGCCTTCTCGTCATTACCCAGCTTCACCGCGTCGCAGAAGACGCACGATCGCGCTTTCTCGGCGGTGGAAACGTAGGCGTAGCGCCACGGGGTCCAGAGGTAATCCATGCAAGGGCAGGTTAGCAGATGCGGGCTGGGTGGCGAAACTCGCGGGCCATTTGGCGTTCTTGATCCCGCACACGCCGAATCACTCGGCTCACACTAGGGCACGCTCTCGTCGGCTGCTTCCGACCGCGCGCTCTCGTTCCCGCGCTGATCGACCGCCGAAACCGAATAAGAATATTTCTTCCCCGCCTTGACCAGCGTGTCGCGAAACGCTGGCATTCTTACCGGAGTCGCGTTCAGCTTCACCGCGGCCGCACCGTCCTCGTGACGATAGACGTTATAGCCTTCCAGATCCGCATCCGTCACCGGCGCCCAGATCAAATCGATGAACGGCTGTTGTCCCGGCCCGGAAAACACTGCCTGCAATCCTGATGGAACCGCGGGAGGAAACACGTCGTGCGCGAACACCTTCACCTCGGCGGTATCGTCGCCTTCCACTTCAACCGTGGGCTTTCCCGGCGTCTGCATCACGCTCACCACCGTGGCCCGGTAGAAGTACGTGCTCTCCCACTCAAAAGTCTGGTCGAGAAACGAGGTGACGATCTTGTCATGTGGCTCGGTCGCATTTGCTCCTGCGTTGGCGGTCGATGCGCTCGCTCCCGCCAACGGAGCGATCCCGCTCGGCCCCGCTGCGCAGTCTGTCGCATCTATGTCCGCGATTTTGCTCGCTGCCAGTTTGCTTTCTGCGCGCCGGTAGATGCGGAACAAATATTTCACATCGGTTCCTGTTCCCGATGTCGGCGGACATTGCCACGAGATCAGCACACCCTGAGCCGTGGCCTGCGCACTAAAACTACCGAAAGGCGCGACCGTTGGAACCAGTGGGATCCGCACCTGGTTCGAAATCCCCGCGCCTCGCTCCGCAGCGTTCAACACTTCAACCGCATACGCGGCAAAACTCGTAGGGTTCGCCTGCTGAATCGCTGAAGGGAGAATATCGGTGAAGGTCGCTGGCGACTTCTTTGCGGATGATTTTCTCGCCTGGGTGAAATTAGCGGGCGGCGGCGCATCTCCCACCGGCGTTCCACACTCTTTCGGGGCCGCGCCAACACCGAGCGTTGTGCCAGCATCAGACGCCGCGGCAGTAACCGGCGCCGCGGCAACGCCGGGCGCGGCGACAGAAGCAAAGGCCACGCCAACGCTCCGGCAGATGCGGGTCTTTCCCAAATAGCGCACGCTCTGCCGATCCGTCGTACGGGCCGGGATGCTCCAGGTCAGCGTGACTTGATCCCCTTTGCGCACGGCGTGCAGATCGGTTGGCGGCTTGGGTAACTCGAGCGATGGGGGCAGGGGCGGACCAATCGACGCGCAGCCCGTCCACCAAATCGACGCCCCCAGCAACAGCAGCAAGCATCCTCGTAACCTCTTCTGCTCACGCACCATCAGGGGAGCAATCCGCGCCCGGTCGATAGATTTCATAGGAGTGATGGAAGGCAGAATACCAGAATATGCGGGAGAGGCAGTGGTTTCGGCGGCGACCGCTTTCGTGCTCGACGTTATGGCATAGCAATCCGTGGCGAATGGCGGTCTGTATTGATCAGTTATCTATGAGCAAGAGGCTGATACTGGAGATATAACTTTCGATCGCAGGTGGAAATTCCGGAGGATTACAAAATGTGGCAATTCAAGAGCGCGGCCCCCTGGGCAAACAAGTTGACAAAGCGCAGTCTGATTTTGGCCGGTACAACAACGTTGCTCACGCTCTTGGCGCTGGCGCCAACGGCCGGCGCGCAAGTTGTGATCGGGGTAGGCGTAACCCCGCCTATGTGTTCTTACGGCTACTATGACTACGCACCTTATGGCTGCGCACCGATGGGTTTCTATGGGCCCGGCTATTTCTATAACGGCATCTTCCTGGGCGTGGGCCCATGGGCGAACTGGGGCTATGGCCATGGCTGGGGTGATCATCGCTTCGGCGGCGGTGGGGGCGGAAGGTACGTCGCGGGCCGTGGATACGGTGGTGGACGCGCGTATGCGGGCAATCGTGGACGTGGGTCAGCGGGAGTACGCGCGGGCCGCAGTAGCGGTGGCGTGCATACCGCAGCGGCGCGCGGTGGCGCTGCTCATAGTGCGCCCCATGCCGCAGCAGCGCGCGGTGGCGCATCACACGGAGAGTCCCATGCCGCAGCATCGCACGGCGGAGCTTCTCATGGCGGTGGCGGATCGCATGGTGGCGGCGAACATCACTAACCGGTAGCTGTTGAATTTGGCAGTGCACGGAACACGAAGCGGCGGAGCACAACGGCTCCGCCGTTTTGCATTTCCGCATGGTGTCGAGTTCAAAGGGCAGCGACCCTACCGCCGCGCGCGGCTGGGGTAGAACTCTTTTCGTTGAAGCGGCAGCCCTTCGGTAACCTGCGCCGGATTCCGACGCCCATGACAATAGGAATCATGCCGTTCCGAAAAGTGGGCAGGTTCTTATCGCTGTTTCCTGTGCTGTGCGCCGTTGTCCCGGTAGCTTTGACGGCGCAGCAGAATCGCGAGCCGATGGCCGCGACCTACTCCGCAACGGGTGATGCTCTTGATGGGCGGTCGAATCGAGTTGCTTCCCGCATGTTAACTTCCGACGAAGGCTTGGCTGTTATTGGCGCCGCTTTGGAATCACGGGCAAATCCCGATTTGGAGTCCGATTGTTCACACCTTGTGCATGCGATCTACGAGCGAGCAGGATTTCCCTATGCCTACGCGAGTTCCTCGACCCTGTACGGCGGAAGCGGCGAATTCCGGCGGGTGACGCGTCCACAACCGGGTGACTTGGTAGTGTGGGCGGGGCATGTGGGCATTATGGTGAATCCGGCGCAGCGCTCGTTTTTCAGCGCGTTGCGTTCTGGGCTGGGCGTGGATTCTTACGATTCCGCATATTGGAGAGAGCGCGGACATCCCCGTTTCTTGCGCTATATCACCGCGGTCCCGGTTACGATTCGAGCCGACGCTTCGAGCCGAGAGGATAATGCGGAAGCAAGGGCGAGTTCTGAGGCGCATCCGCTAGCGGCGCGGAACATGGGTTTTACGGCAAGTGAAGAACCACAGACCCAGCCTCATGCTGCGACGAATGCTATCCGGAGCAGCCAGATAGTCAAATCGCAGCACCCCAAGGCCAAGGAAGTAACCGATGCTCTGGAGCAGGCCTTTGCCGAAAACGCAGAAGCCCTTCGTGGCCAGGATGTGCTCGAACCTTCCTGTCCTCTGATGGCTTTTGACGAGGTCTCCGTCGAGCGAGTGAGCCTGCAAGGCAATCGGGGCTGGGCCGAAGTTCGCATGAACGGAGTCTTGAAACTGCCGGGAGACGGGAAGAACTCGGCCAGGCGAACCGAACGACAGCGTTGGCTGCTGGTCCGCCGCGGTCATGATACCTGGGAACTCGCGCTCCCCACCGAAGCGATTTACGTCCCGAGCGACGTCGCGGTTCGGATGTTGGTCCGCCAACTTGAGGGGCTTACTGAAGAGACGGTGGAACAGCCCATCCGCGCGGAGAAGAAGGTACAACTGAGCCGGCTCCTGAACATGCTTCTTGAGAAACAAATTGCGCCGGGAGCGTAGTTTGGGATGAGCGCTGCGGTTGCGCCGGGAGGCGTTCTCGCCTCACGTGATGTGGATCACAGCGTGGTGTCCGGCACTTTCATTAGAGTATGGATACATGGGCGGATTTTCCATTCTGACCAACCGCAGACGCGCCGTCGTGGCGCTGGTGCATTCGGTAGTGTTTCTCGTGGTTGCGGTGCGGCAGATGGTTGCGGCTAGTCCCGCGTCCGGTATCTGGTTGCCGTCCACGGTGCGCCCTGGCACCTGGATTCTCTGCGGGATCTTTGGCATCGTCTCCTCGATTCTTTTTTGGCTCCTGGTCATTTCCCGCGGATGGATGGAGAAATTCTATTTCGGATTCTGCACCATCAGCGCGACGTCAGGGCTGATCCGAACCGCCGCAGGCGATCAGACGTTTCACGCCGGCCTCTATATAAGAGTTGTCATGCTGGTCAGCGCGGTGCTGGTTGGATTGCTGATCGTCCGCAGGCACTCTCTCACGCACTCTCGCACGCAGGCGGAGTACGCTGAAAGTGGCTCGTAAGCGTTGTGTCCGACATTGTCCAGTTCGGCGCGCCAGGGGCTAAAGCCCAACTTCTCTAGAAGCGCCTGACGCGGCGCTGAAGCGCCGCTCTTCCACGGGACTGCTTGCATTTCCGAGTTGTTCCGCAGGCCGTGAAGCCATGCCCTTCCAAGCCAACTGATGGATAGCTCCTAGTCCGGGAGCACTTTGCCGCGGGTTTCGACGGCGAAGGGGATGACCAACAGGCCGATGCCAAACGCAATCGCGGTGAAGGCAACCGGCTTGCCGAGAGTGCCCATCCGGCTGACCAGCGCGCCCACGCCGAAATTGACTCCGGCGGCGATGAAGCGTCCGAAGGAAGTGGTGAAGGCGAAGGCGGTCGCGCGGACCGTGGTGCCGTACTGCTCGGGTAGCCAAAGACTGAACACGGCGAAGTTGCCGCCAAAGAAACCCAGGAAGAACAGCACCGCGATGAAGGGATGAAGTCCTTGAGGTAGGTAGAATGCCCAGCCAAAGCTGAGCAGGATGCAGGCCGCCATTCCGAAGTAATAAAAGGTGAGGGTTCGCTTGCGGCCAAAGCGTTCGGCTAACGGGGGAACCGCGAGGCATCCCAGGATAGTGCCCAGCGAAAGCAATCCCATGCCGAAGGAAGACATGCGCACGGCCTGCGGTTGCAACATGCCGGCACGTTTTGCGAGGTTGATGATTGCCGTGGGAGCATAAACCGCGGCCGCCCACAGGCCGCAGATGGCCGAAGCCAACAGGACGGTGTTGACCAGCGTGCGCTGCGTGTAAGGAGCGGTGAAGATTCGACGCAGAGAAGAAGGTCCACGGGCGGATTTCACCGTGGCCTTTTGTTGCCAGCGCTGGGGCTCCTTCACACGGAACAAGACAATGAAGGCGACGATGACGGGCGTGAGGCCGCACCAGAACATGGCGCGCCAGCCATAATGAGGAGCGACTGTGTAGTTGAGAGCCGAAGCCAGAAAGAATCCGGCGTAGTAACCAGTCTGCAGATATCCGGCGCCCATCTTGCGGCGGTCTTCGGGCCACGCTTCGGCGACGTAGGTTCCGGCGAGCGCCCACTCGCCGCCGATTCCGATGCCCGCGAGCAAGCGGAACAATGCCAATTGCCACACCGTCTGCGACAAAGCCGCAGCTCCGGTGAAGATGGCATAAACGAAGATGGTGGCGGCCAGCACCCGGCTGCGGCCGAACTTGTCGGCAATCGGCCCCCAGATTAGCGATAGACCCCATCCCACCAGGAAGAGGGCAAACAGCGTCGATCCCGCGAACCCTACGTTGGCCGGAGTGGCTTTGTAGCCTGATTTGGGAAGCAGTTCCGTGAGTGCTGGGCTAAGGACGAGTGCATAGATCACCGAATCCATGCCGTCGAGAGTCCAGCCAGTCCAGGCGCCCCAGAATCCAGTGATCTGCTGGCGTGTGAGTTTGGTGTGAACGGCAGGCATGGGGAGAGTCACTGCGCGATTGGCCATGGCGGTATCCTTAGAATGTGCGGGCAGCAGCATATCACGGAGGGGCAAGGAACGTCAGGTAGTCCTAGATAACACGCCGGTCGCCGTCTCCGGTTTGAAATAGCGCCGCAAGCGAAGTTTTCATTACCTTTCCCATCGCATTGCGCGGGAGCGCATCGAGCACGAGAAGCCTCGACGGGACTTTATGAGCCGCCAGCAACTCCTTGGCCCAAGTACGAAAGGACTGCAGATCGAGGGCATCGCCGTTATTCAGCACCACGGCTGCGGCGACGCGCTCGCCCCACTCCGGGTCGGCGACGCCGACCACGGCACACTCGGCAACCGCGGGATGCGAGCGCAGTGCTTCCTCGATCTCGAGCGCGGATACTTTGTGTCCGCCGGTCTTGAGGATGTCAACGTTGGTGCGGCCAAGAATGCGATAGCGGCCGTTCTCGACGACCGCCGTGTCACCGGTGCGAAACCATCCATCGCGGAAGGCGGCCTGTGTCGCATCAGGCTGGCCCCAATATTCCGTGAAGACGCTCGGACCACGGACTTCGATCTCGCCCGGCGTTCCGGCGGCGACCGGCTTACCGTTCTCTCCGACCAGCTGAACCTCGACGTTGGGCAGCGGCGTCCCGACGCTGCCTGCCACGCGCTCGCCGCGCAATGGATTCGATAGCGCCATACCGATCTCGGTCATGCCGTAGCGTTCCAGCAGGGTGTGGCCGCTGATTTCCTTCCAGCGATGGAGCGTGGTGACCGGCAGCGCCGCCGAGCCGGAGACCATCAGGCGCAGCCGGGTGCACGCGCGGCTCAGCTCTGCGCGACGCTCCGGCGAAGCCGCGTCCCAGGCGGCGATGAGCTTTACGTAAACGGTGGGGACCGCCATGAACAGAGTTATTCTGCCACCCGCGATGGAATCCCATACGGCGTTGGCGTCGAAGCGCGGCAGCATTTCGCAGGCCGCGCCCGACCACAGCGCGCAGGAAACAACGTTGATGATTCCGTGGACGTGGTGCAGCGGCAAGCACAGCAAAATGCGATCGTCGGCAGACCACTCCCAAGCATTGACCAGGGTCTCGATCTGTGCCCCGATGTTGGCATGGGTTGTGACCACGCCCTTAGGGCGGCTGGTGGTGCCGCTGGTGTAGAGAATCATGGCGCGCCGGTCGCGGGGGATGTCCGAGGTAATGTCCGGCAATTCTCCCGGTTGGCGGGAGAGAAGTTGCTCATACGAAAACGCGCGGATGCCACGGGCTGCGGCAATCGGAGCCAGCAGGGAAGCGGCGGGAGCATCGAACACCAACGTCGATGCCTGTGCGTCGTCGATAAAGTATTCCAACTCAGGCTTGGTGGAGCTGAGCGGTAACGGGACGGCAACGCCTCCCGCTCGCCAGATGCCCCACTGCGCCGCGACCCAGGGAAATCCCGGGGTGATCAGAAAGGCTATGCGCTCTTCGTGAAGATCAGTGTGCTGAAGATCAGTGTGCTGAAAATCAGTGTGCTGAAGATCGTTGCGGCCGGCGAGCAGTGCGGTCGCCACTTGCAGGGACGAATCCAACAGAGTGTCGTAGGTGAAGGATCCTTGCGCATCGACTACGGCTGTGCGTCCGCCATAGCGCTCGGCGTGAGCGATCAATGGATGACGACTGGGGCATCTGATCACACGCAGACTTTACGTCGTCTGCGCTGCATTGTCCACTATGGAGTGGGTTCTGCTCCGCCAGCGTCGACGGTTACGGGGTGGAGGTGGCCTTCTGATCTTTAACCTGCAACTCGTTCACCACCTGGCGCACGTTGGGAACGGTGGATGCCGCTTTTTCGATCTGCGCGCGGCGCGACTCCGAGTTGACCTCGCCGGTTAAGGTCACGACCCCATTCTTGACGCCATACTTGACGCCCTTTTGCAGGGTGTTCTGGATGAGGGCCGCATCTAAATTGCTTTCGATGCCCTGGTCCAGATCCGAATTCACCGTCTTCGCGTCTCTCTCGATACCGGGAGGAATCACGGCAATCTGGTCGGCGACAACTTGTCCAGTTGCCGCCGATTGAGCGATGGATTCCGCTTGTTGCTTGTCACTGTCGGCCGCGACGCTTCCGCCCAGGGTAACGACACCTTTGTCGCGGTCCTGCGTAACCGAGACATTCTTGAGCCCGGCTTGATCGAGCGATTTACGGAGGCTGTCAGAAACGTCAGGCGACTTTGTAGAAGGCCGCGAGCAGCCTGCCAAGGTTACAAGTGCGAGCAGCGTGAGTAAGGGAAAGAAAGACTTAAGTGTTTTCATTTTGTTCCTTTGCGCAAACCGAGATTGACTAACCAAGGATTTAATCCGAGAAAATGAGGAACTCCTGCCTACGACTTCTCAGTGGAGCCAGACTATAGAATCGCCCAGCCGTCTCGGCAACGCTGTGCAGAATCGCTCACTTCGGGAGGAAGTGCGTCCCCACCCGCGGTTGTACGTGGACGACGCGCTCTCTGCACTTTCGACACTCCCGGGAACAGGTCATGGCATTGCTTCCCAAGACGATCAATTGTGACCAGTATTTCGAAGGCTAAAGCTTGATACTGGCACCTCACAAGGTTCTGGCGGCAGAAGGGACTCTGTGAACAAATTTGGTTTTGTGGGCAGGAGGTTTCGATGACCCTAAATATGCTGGATCCTAAGCTGATTGTGCTGGCCGCGGTGGTGGTTGTAATCCTCGCAGTGTTGGCCTGGTTCTTGGTGCGAAGACGCAGGCGTACGACTGCGGAACTGCGGCAAAGATTCGGGTCCGAGTACGACCGGGCGGTGCGGGAGCACGGATCAGAACGAAAGGCAGAAGCGAAATTAGCGGACCGCGAAGAACGAGTTGAGAAACTCAAGCTTCGCGATCTCGATCCGATGGAGCGCGAACGTTTTTCGAAACAGTGGGAGTCTGTGCAGTCGCGTTTTGTGGATTCACCGAAAGGGGCAGTGGCGGAAGCCGACGATCTGGTGTCCTCTTTAATGAAGACGCGGGGATATCCCGTATCCGATTTCGATCAGCGAGCCGCTGATATTTCCGTCGACCATCCCCGGGTGGTGGAGAACTACCGGTCCGGCCACGAAATCGCATTGCGGGTTGGGAAGAACGGCGCAACCACGGAAGACCTGCGAACGGCAATGATTCACTACCGGTCGCTGTTTGTGGAGTTGGTACAGGCGCCGACGATGATTGAAAGAAAAGAAGTGGCGTAAGGGCTGACCGCGGTTGCTGTCAGCAGCCCGATAGCCGGCGAGACATGGTCAGAGTCTTTGGAAGAGGAAAGGAAAACCGATGAAACCGAGCACACAAGACCGTACCGAGGGCAAGGTTCACGAAGTGAAGGGAAGAATCAAGGAAGAGGTCGGGAAGGTGACGAACGACCCTAACCTGGAAGTCAATGGAAACACGGAAAAAAACGCCGGCAAAGTTCAAAAATGGATCGGCCAAGCTGAAAAGGCCGTCGGCAAGTAACGGGCGGAGAGCCCGACGAGAGTAAGGGAGTGGCGGGGGGGAATCCCGTCACAATCCCTCAAGACACGAGTTGGGAAACGGTGACGTGGATCGGAAGAGAAAAAGAAGAGCTATCGGAACAAGATAACTAGATAACTAAAGGAGAACGGAAGATCATGATGACGGCAAACCAACCGAATAAATGTGCGCACCTGCCATGCCGGTGCCTAGCCAAGCCTGGCGACAAATACTGCGGTCAAGCCTGTAAAGAAGCGGGAGCCGGAGAGGTCGAGATTGCCTGCCAGTGCGACCACGGAACCTGCCCGCTGACCACATGAAGAACAGAGCCGGTATGGGTCTGCGGGCTGGATCTTAGATTGACCTAGGAGGTTTTGAACATGAAGATGCGCCGAAGTATGCCATTGCTATTGGTAATCGCGGCCTTCGCCGCTCTGCCAGTGCTGGCGAGGGCGCAATCCCTCACCGATTCGGCAGACCCCTCCGTCACGGTCGTCAGCGTAACTCCGATGCTGCCGGACCTTACCTATACCCGCCCGACCCAAACCATCAAGCTCCGCAACTACCTCTTCGACACCTTCGGCCCCTATCCTATCGTCGGCTCGGGGTTTGCGGCTGGCATCAACCAGGCTTACGACACCCCACCGGAGTGGAAGCAGGGTGCCGGGGGTTACAGCAAGCGCTTTGGGTCCGATCTGGGGATTGCCGCCATCAGCACCACGACGCGCTATGCCATGGCGCAAGCGCTTCGCGAAGACACGCTGTACTACCGTTGCGAGTGCAAAGGGGTGTTTCCGAGGTTGCGTCATGCCGTCATTTCGACCTGGACCGCACGCCGCGGCGATGATGGCCACCGCATCTTTTCTTTCTCTGGGTTGGTCGCTCCGTATGCCGGCACCATGACGGCCGTCTATGCCTGGTATCCCGACCGCTACAACGCCAAGGATGCGCTCCGGATGGGCAACTACTCCCTCCTGGGATACGTGGGCGGGAACGTCGCTCTCGAATTTTTTTACAGCGGACCCCACTCCTTGCTCTCCCGGATGCATCTCAACAATGCGCACGGAGCGCCAAATCAGGGACCAAATCCGTGATCGACAGGACATTGAGGACGGCCGCCGTGATGGACCCTCCACTTCCAGAGCAACAAACGTTGCCCGCGACCTCGACGGGGAAGTCCGTCTTCGGATTGATCAACGAGTTTCTCGAGTGGTTTGGGGATCTGGGGATATTCTTCTGGCACGTCCTGCGGGCCGCGGTGACCCCGCCGTTTGAATTCCGCGAGTTGTTCCGCCAACTCGATGAGATCGGATCGATGTCTCTGCCCTTGGTGGCTTTGGCGGGGGCTGCCACCGGAGTTGTTCTCTCCATGGAGGCGCGATACAGCCTGACTCGCTTTGGAGCCAAGTCGTTGCTTCCCGCCGCTCTCGTGTTCTCTATTATTCACGAGACCGGCCCGA
>Ga0302319_10001787_pt1 | contig 47530 bp, 24 predicted proteins | sample Bog_T0_2_FD_203319 | JGI IMG/M metagenome (GOLD analysis project Ga0302319, IMG submission 203319) | Peat permafrost microbial communities from Stordalen Mire near Abisko, Sweden - Bog_T0_2 | ecosystem: Environmental > Terrestrial > Soil > Wetlands > Peat | place: Sweden: Abisko, Stordalen Mire... | reverse complement strand
ATGGCCATCGGACAACACATTCATGACGGCATCTAAAACCGGCCCCGTCTCCAGGGCGCAGGTTTGGGGAGAAATGGAACTGGTGTTTGTGTAATTATCCTGGAACATCATGTTCGTCAGGAGTGTTTGCACCTGGGTGTTCCGGAACTGGACTGGACGCCGGCTAAAGACCGTCAGCTCGGGCAGGCCCTCAATGACGACTCCGCGCGCGGATCGCAACTGGGTCGAAGTCTCCTGCAACTCCCGGCTGGAAAGAACCCCCATGGCACGTTCATCGGCCGGATTGGTGAGGGTCAAAAACCGGCCCAAGCGCCCCAGGGTCTCCTTGTCTTTGACCGGAATTTGAATAAACCGCGCCTGGAGATGAATTTCCGGCGACGAGGGCGGGCTCAGCCGTTGCAGCATGGACTCGATTTTATCCAAATCCGGCAAAGTGGCTTTCACAAATAACAATCCCAATTTTTCATTGTTGAAAAACGCCTTGCCCGACGGCGATTGCCAGTCAATGCCCGCCTTGCCAAAGAAGGCAGCCAGCTCGCCCCGGGAAAATTCGGCAGCGGCACTGGTATGCGAATCCATCGCGGCGGCATTCTGGGACGTGCCATGCACACTGGCAGCAAAGGCTTGTTCATCCACCCGGAACGTGCGCTGAAACAGCTTGGGTCCCCCGCTGGCCGTGAAGATCACCGCGCCATCTTTAAAGGAATAGGTAATGGGCGTTTTGGCGACCATGGCCAGGCCTTCCAAGACATCCCCCAAGCGCACATCCACCAGGGATAAATTATCAATGACCACGGAATTAATGTCCTCCCAGCGGGGCAGGCAGGCATTGGTGGCGAGGGAAATCTCAATGCCGACGTGATCCGGATCGTTTTCCTTGGCCAACGCATTCAACTGGCGGACGATCCGGCTCAACCGTTGATCGAGATCGGTGAACTGGACGGAAAGACGGATGCGGTCGAGGGCGGCGGGATGTTCTGTTTGCGGAGCATTGGTGGGACCGGAGCCATTTCCGCCATCTGCCAAATTGGCTCCGTTCCTCGGCCATTGATATGAAATCGGCTGCGCGCCAGAAACACTGTCATCGAAAGAAGCCGGGCCGCCGAGGCTGTGCAACTGCGAAGCGGGTGGTGTTACTTCATTGGTGGATGGCCGGGCAAGCGGCACCAACCTTGGTTGGAAGCGCGCTTGATTGGTGACAATTTCCACGTTCAAAACCACCACGACGTTGCTGGCGTTGCTGGCATTGATTGCATCCGCGTTTTGCGAACGTAACACCATCCCGCCGTGGTCGGGCAGGATGGCATGGGTGCCAAATTTGTTCGTGGTCAAGCCCCGATGGTCCGCCACCACGGTCCAGCCTTGGACTACCAGATTGAGCCGTTCGCCATCCACGGTGGGGGTGCAATTGAATTCAGTATCGTTCGTGCCATCGCCCGTATAAAAATCAGCCTCCTTGCCGCTCGTCGTCAAAACTCGCGCCATCGTCAACGGATGCGCCCCCGACTGCTTCAACCGGTCCAGAAAGCCAGAAAACTCGCCGGGTGGGATCGAATGCCATGAATCATGCGACCGTTGTTCTGGGTTGCGTGGCAAACCAGAAACCAGGCGGGTCCAGTACTGGGTCGGCAATTGATAGATGCGAGCCTGCACCAGAACCGATGGTGGAGGGGTGGTTGAAGGTGGATGCTCGGGCGTGGCAGCAGGTTCGGTGACCGGCAGGGGAGTCGTTGCGGGGGCCGTTGCAGTGACTGATGCGGGTGCGAATTCGGTTTCCGTGGGTGCGGGGGCTTTGCCCATGGGGAGGGCCACGGCGCTGAAGGCACAAATGCCGCACAAGGAGGCGAGCGTCAATCCAGCGCGGTGCGGGGCGCGAAAATCCATCAGGCGCTCGATGCGCTGGCGCAAGGCGCTCCGCGATTCCAGGGTGCCGACCAGGCCCAGGCTCAGCATCGGACGCCGGAAGGCCAACCGGGCCACCTCCAGCAAGGTCGGCGCATAAACCTCGGCCTCGGCCGCCAGCGCCAGCATCACAGCGTCGTCCACGGCGTCTTCGCACACGCGGCGCATCCGGGCGTTGGCGAGCCAGACGAGGGGATGCCACCAGTAGAGCACTTGCAACACCGCCTGCGCGCAGTTCACCCAGATATCCCAGCGGCGGAGATGGCAGGCTTCATGCAGCAGCACCGCGCGCAACTGGCTGGCGGTCAGTTTTTCCGCCAGCATGCGCGGCAGCAAAATCACCGGGCGGAACAGCCCGCAAACGGCCGGAGACATGGCCTGGTCCACGATCCGCAACCGCAGCGGCCCCCGCAACCCGGCCGACTGCCGGACTTCGTCGATCAGGCCATCCCATCCTTGCGCCGTTTTGGCTTGCCGGGTGAGGCGGATGACCAACCGCCAGCGCAGCAGCAGCCACAATAGCAATCCCGCCCCCACCCCGCCGACGGCGAGCAACAACCCGCCGGCGCGATCCAGTCGCGCGGTTGGCGGCACAGTGGGAACGCTGGCGGGCAGGTCGTCCGAGACCGGCATGGGCTCCGGATAGCGCACGACAAAGTGCTGAGGAATGAAGGTGTTGATGGGTTGCCTGGGGCAAAGCCACCAGGCCGCGCCCGTGGGCAGGGCGAGCGTGGGCGGCAGCAGCAGCTTGGCCAGCACCACCAGCCACAGGGCGTGCCGGACGGCGGCCCGGATTTTGCGGGCGAGCAACGCATCCAGCGCATAGACCAGAGCGATGAGCAGGCTGGATTGCCACAACATGGGCCACGCAAAATCCAAAAACTGCGCGCCCAGCCGGTTCAGGGTTTCAATGGTGACGTTCATGGAGCGGAAGCGGGATTATTTCTTTGCCGCCTGTTTGCGGGCCCGGATGAGCGCCTCGATTTTGGCGAGTTCCGCCGCATCCAGGTCGTGGTTGTCCAACAGGCATTGGAGCATGGGGGTGAGCGCGCCGTTGAAGGCATGCTTGAGGGTGTAAAAGAGTTCGCCGCGCTGGGCCTGTTCGCGGGTCACGGCGGATTGATAAATGGTGAGCTTGCCCTCTTTTTTGGCGGTCAGCACGCCTTTGACGACCATGCGATCCATCAGGGTGCGGACGGTGGAGTAGGTCCAGCGGGTGGCTTTGGCCAGGCGTTCCTGAATAGTGGGGGCGGTGCAGGGCTCGGTCTCCCAAACGGCCTTGATGATGGACCATTCGGACTCGGTCAATTCGACGACGGATTTGGACATGGCGCAATCTTCTCTACAACTGTAAATAATGTCAACTGGATTCTTTACAGATGTAGATGTTTGGTTCCGGTTTATACCTGAACTCCGAAGTTGCGCCGGCGCGGCGCGCACCGAGTGACGCGACCGACCATCCATGGGCTCGCAAAATGGTTTTTCGATTTCATTGCCGAGTTCGGAGTTCGGGTTATAACTGAGTTCTGATGCAACCCCCCAAACTGAGCAAACAAAAACCCCCGTCCGTGGCCGGACGAGGGTTGGCTGAATGGCTGGAAATACGGTTGTTTACAGCGTGGGTTTCTTGCGCGTGAAGGTGTGGGTGGCGTGGCCGTAAAACACCTCGGCGCACTCCATCAACGTTTCCGAGAGCGTCGGATGCGGATGCACGGTCAGGGCGATGTCCTCGGCGGTGGCACCCATTTCCATGGCCAGCGTGGCTTCCCCGATCAGTTCGCCCGCGTTGGTGCCACAGATGCCGACGCCGAGCACACGGTCGCTCTCGGGATCAATGAGCATCTTGGTGAGGCCATCCGTGCGGTCAAAGCTCAGGGCGCGGCCGGAGGCGGACCACGGGAATTTGGCCACTTCGTACTTCACGCCCTTTTCCCTGGCTTCGGCTTCGGTCAAGCCGCACCAGGCCAGTTCGGGATCGGTGAAAACCACGGCGGGAATCACGATGTTTTCGAAGGTCACGTTTTCGCCGTTGATGTTTTCCACGGCAATGCGCGCCTCTTTGTGCGCCTTGTGCGCGAGGAGAATGCCGCCGGCGATGTCGCCGATGGCGTAAATGTTCGGATCGCTGGTCTGCTGGTGGTGGTTGACCTTCACGAACCCCTTCTCATCCACCTGCACGCCGGTGTTTTCCAGGCCGACGTCGTTGCTGTTGGGCACGCGGCCCACGGCCACGAGCACGCGGTCGTACAGTTCAGTCAATTTCTCGCCGTTGAATTCCATCTCGACCTTGATCTGCTTGCCGACGGTGGACATCTTGCCCACGCGCGCCTTGAGGCGGATTTCCTTGAACGCCTTTTTGGCGATGGTCACAACGGGCCGGGCGAGATCGGGATCGGCCCCGGCGAGAATGCTGTCCATGGCTTCGACGAGGGTGATCTTGCTGCCGAGCGCGGCGTAGACGGTGCCGAGTTCCATGCCGATGTAGCCGCCGCCCACGACGAGCAGGTTTTCGGGCACGTCCTCGACTTCCAGCGCCTCGGTGGAGGTCATCACGCGGGGGTTGCCCAGATCGAAGGCCTTGGGCATGGCCGCCGTGGAGCCGACGGCGAGAATGGCCTTGTCATATTCCACGAATTGCTGCCCCTGCTCGGTTTCCACACGCAATTTCTGCGAGCCTTCAAAATAGGCGCGGCCCTTGATGACGGTGACGTTGCGCATCTTGGCGAGGCTGGCCACGCCATTGCCGAGTTTGTCCACGATGGCTTCCTTCCACGAGCGCAGCCTGGCCAGGTCCAGCGTGGGCTCGGTGAAGGTGATGCCGCGATGGGCGGATTCGCGGGCGCTCACGATCTGGTGCGTGGCGTAGAGCAGGGCCTTGGAGGGAATGCAGCCACGGTTCAGGCAGACGCCGCCAAGCCGCTTCTCGCGCTCGATGAGCACGACCTGCTTGCCGAGATCCGCCGCATAGAACGCGGCCGCATAACCGCCGGGGCCGGCGCCAACAACGACAATTTCCGTTTTAATGGAGTCCATAAAATAATTTGAGGATGACGATGAGGATGATTAAGTCAATTTGCCCACCGCCGACTCATCAAAGTTTTCAAACGCCTTCACCAGATCCACCGCGAAGCGCGCGGCGCTGCCGCCGTCGATCACGCGGTGGTCATAGCTCAAGGCGATGGGGGTAAGCAACCGGGCCACAATCTGGCCGTCGCGCACGACGGGCTTCAGCGCACCGCGCCCCAGGCCGAGGATGGCGACTTCGGGCAAATTGATGACCGGCGTGAAGTGCCCGCCGCCGATGGCCCCCTGGTTGGAAATGGTGAACGTGCCGCCCTTCATCTCGTCGGCGGTCACCTTGCGGTCGCGCGCCTTGGCGGCGAGCGCCTCCAGTTCCCGGGCCAGTTCGAGCAGGGACTTCTTGTCCACGTCGCGAATCACCGGCACGAGCAGGCCTTGTTCGGTGTCCACGGCAATGCCGAGGTGGATGTATTCCTTGAGAATAATCTCATCCGCCGCCTCGTCCAGACTGGCGTTGAACATCGGATGCTGCTTCAAAGTGGCGGCCACGGCCTTCAGCACAAACGGGGTGAAGGTAAGCTTGACGCCCTGTTTCTCGTATTCCGCCGCAAACTTTTTGCGCAATTCGTTGAGGCGCGTGAAATCAATGTCGTCAAATTGCGTGACGCGGACAACCGCGCTCCAGCTTTCGCCCATGCGGCGGGCAATGACTTTGCGCAACGGCGTGACGGGCTTCTTAAGAATCGGCCCCCATTGCGAGAAATCAACGCGCTCGGGCGCGGCTTTGCCGGCGGCGGCAGCAGCGGCAGCAGCGGGGGCGGCGGGCTTGGCGGCGGCTTTCTGCAATTTGGCGAGGTAGGCCCGCACGTCGCCGGCCACGATGCGCCCGCCGGCTTCACTGCCCCGGACCTTGTTCAAATCAATGCCCAGTTCCCGGGCCATGCGACGCAAGGAGGGCGAAGCCACGGGCGCGGCCACGGGCGGATGTTCCGTTTCAGTGACGGGCTCGCTTTCCACCGGCTCCGGCTCCGGCTCGGGTGCTGGCGCTGCCGGGGGCGCGGGCCGGGCGGCGGCTTTGGGCGCGGCGGCCGGCCGGGCCGGTTCCGCCACCGGGGCGGCCGGGGCACCGGCCCCGGACAAAGTGATCAGACGCTGGCCGACCCCCACCCGGTCGCCGTTTTTGACGTGGACCTTTTCCACGACCCCGGCGGCGGGCGAGGGAATGGAGGCCACGGCCTTCTCGTTCTCCAGCTCCAAAATGGGCTGATCCTTGGCGACGGTGTCGCCGGCTTTCACAAAAATACCCACGACGACGCCGGAATCGGCGCCTTCACCCAGCTTGGGGAGTTTTACATCCATAAATTAGTGTCAGCTTGACGGAAAACGGTGCTGGTTTCCAGCAAGAAATTTTTTGCCACCACCTTGACAAAATCGGTTTAGCTTGTTTAAAATAAGCTTATATACACTGATTTATAATTTTTCCGGGTGACCCGCAAACTTCGCCAGCAGCACGGCCAGCGAATCGAGTTCCTCGCCCGTCAGATGGCCCGGCGCGGGGGTGAACCGGTTGAGCATGAAACAAAACGCCCAGCGCTCGCCGCCAGCCGTGGTCACATACCCCGATAACGCGCTGGCCCAGTGCAAGGTGCCGGTTTTGGCGCGGACATTGCCCGCCGTCGCCGGACCCCGCAAACGCCCCTTCAACGTGCCATCCACGCCCGCCACCGGCAGGGAGGCCAGAAAGGCCTCCGCCTCGCGATGCTTCGCCATGAATTGCAGCAAGGCGACCGTGGCGCTCGCCGTGGTGAGATTGTCGCGTGACAACCCGGAGCCCTCGTTGAAGGAGACTTCCGCCGCCGGCACCCCGGCTTTGGCCAGGAAATTGGTCAGGGCTATCAGCCCGCTGGCAGCCGAGGATTCCCAAGCCGGCGCATCGGCGGGGCGCAGCTTTTCGCCCACCGCAGCCAGCAACAAATCCGTCTCCAGATTTTGCGACGGCTTCATAAAACCGGCCACCACCTCGCGCAACGGCGGGGAACTCACCGTCCCCAGTTTGGTAGTGGCCCTGGCGTCTCGCCCGGGTGTTTCCGGCCAGGAAAAAACACGAACGCGTCCGGTCACCAGAACCCCCGATCTGGCCAGCGCCAGCTTCAACCCGGCAGCAAACCAATCCGCCGGCCGGGGCACCGCCACGTCCAGCACGCCGCGGTCTGCGTTCACGGGGAGTTGCCCCAGCACGTCGATGACGGACGTCTCTGGCACCGGAAAGAGTTCGATGTGCGGGGTTAAATTCCGGGCGACCGTCGTGGTCAAATTGCTGAGCACCAATCCCGTGCCCGGCTGCAAGAGCGTCACTTGGCAGGGCCAGCCGGGTTGCGCCCCCGGTTCCACGCGAACCTGGGCCAGGTTGTCATTGAGCGACAGCGCCGAAAGCAACCCCACATTACCCGCGCGCAAGTCGTCAATCTGCCAACCCGCGCCGGTCGGTGGTCCGTGGAAAAAAGTGGTGTCGGCGAGCAAATCCCCGTTCACGCGCCGCACGCCCGCCTGGATGATGACGCGGACAAAGGGCTCAAAGATGGCCCAAAAGTTGGTCCCCAGCCGCCTTTGATTCCAACTCGGATCCCCCTGCCCCACCACGCACAAATCGCCCCGCAACGTGCCGTTGCGGCCAATTTTCCCGAATGCATAAACCGGCGTTTCAAAACGGTAATCGCCGCCCAACTGATCCAAACCGAGCGCGGCGGTGTAGAGCTTGGTGTTGGAAGCCGGGGTCATCAAACGGTCCGCATGCTCCGCGAAAATCGTCTGGCCGGAATCCAGCGCGACGACCTTCACGCCCCAGAGCGCCCCGGCAAAGCGCGGTTGGGCCAGTTGGGCGGCGATTTGCGCCTGCAATTGCGGCAGCGTGTACGCGGCGCTGAGGTCCTGCGCGCGCATCAAATTCGCCAGCGAAAAGACGCCCAAAACAATCGCTCCCACAACAACGAATCTTTTCATGACTTCCTCAGCGGACGATAATGGCCAATGATTTCATAGGTAAACAGCACATCCTCTTCCTGCGCGCCCCGTCCGATATTATGAATCACCAGCGGCGTGCCGGCGGCCGAAGGGTGATCGGAAACAATTCCGATATGAGTGACGCCGCCGCCCAGATTCCATGCGACGACATCGCCCGCCTGGAAGTCCGCCGCCTGTTTGCTGCGGGGCACGGACCACCCCTTGCGCTGGAAAAAGGTCATCAGGTTGAGCACCCGGCGATGATCAATGTTCGGGTCCGGTTGCTTCAATCCCCATTTGTGCGGATACTGGTCAAAGGCCTGCACCATGTCCTCGTGGACTTCCTTTTGCAAATCAATGCCCAGTCCCCGAAAAGCCCGCACCACCACATCGGAACACACGCCCGTCTCCAAGGGAACATCCCCGCCCGGATAGGCCAGCTTGCGATAGGCGGGATCATACGACGTGGTTTTGCCAATTTGCAGGCGGGCCTTTTCCGCCAGGGAGTCTGCCTGGACGGTGGTCACGAGCAACCACAGGCATCCCGTGACAACCAGAAACCGCAACGTAAGCCGCCATTTCATGAAATCAAATCGTTTCCCTTGGTGAATACCAAAGTTGGGATGAATAATATGAGAAAGTCCGCCATCGGCAACGGGTTGAGAAAGCGACGCCGGCCAAAATTTGCACACGCTGGTTGCAGGCGCGGCGCGCACGGAGTGACGCGCCCTACCGCGCCGGGCGCGCGGCAGCTCCTTTCGATTTCGTGGCCCACTTCGGAGTTCAAGTTAAGCTCGCCAACTTGTGGGGGCAGGCGCACCTGGCACATCCATTCGTGAATCATGATTGTTGTTTCCATGGCAATGTGGCGGCCAATATCACAGGATTGGTGCCAAATATCCACCCCGTTCTTGAGGCGCTTCGCGGGCTCGCCAACGCATCATTTTTCACCGGGACAAAACCAAAAAGACCTCCACCTCTTCGAAGATTAACAATCATCCTCTCCCCTCAACGGCCCCGTTTCCTCCTGTATCAGCCCCATCCGGGGTCCCGGCTGAACACTTGTTACCAACCCCCGTAATATTTCTTAGAACACTTGCAGCCGCGATAAACACGCCCCTGCATCACCGCACCGCCTTGCCACAACCTGAAACCTGAAACCTTCAACCTGAAACCGCCCCAATCCCCATCACCAACAGGCTCGACACTTGAACGCCCGCGTTTTAACGTGGTCAAAATGAACTCTATGACGGCGAAAAAATCCTCGTTTCCATCCCGGTGGCGGGCCGTGCTCGCGGCCACCCTGACCCTGACGCTCCCGGCCATCAGCAGCCAGGCCGAAGAACCATTGCGCGCCACCCTGACCAACGGCATGCAGGTCATTATTGTGCGCAACACCCTGGCCCCGGTCGTCACCACCATGGTCAACTATCGCGTGGGCTCCGACGCCTGCCCGCCCGGCTTCCCCGGCACCGCGCATGCCACCGAACACATGATGTTTCGCGGCAGCCCCGGCCTGTCCGCCGATGAACTCGCCGCCGCCTCCGCCGCCATGGGCGGCAATGACAACGCCGACACCCAGCAGTCCGTCACCCAGTATTTCTTCACCACGCCCGCCGAAAATCTGGACGTGGCCCTGCGCATCGAAGCCACGCGCATGCGCGATTTGCTGCCCGACGAAAAGCTTTGGGAAAAAGAGCGCGGCGCGATTGAACAGGAAGTCGCCCAGGATTTGTCGAACCCGGAATATGTCTTCTACGAACAACTGCTCGCCGCCATGTTCAAAGGTTCGCCCTACGCCCACGACGCCCTCGGCACCCGGCCCTCGTTTGACCAAACCACGGATGCCGATCTGCGCCGGTTTCACAACACCTGGTACGTGCCGAACAACGCCATCCTCGTGATCGTCGGCAACGTGGACCCCACGGCGGCCCTGGCGCAGGCCACGCAAATTTTCGGGGGCATCCCCTCCGCTCCCCTGCCCGCCCGGCCCGAATACAACTTCTCCCCCGTGCAGCCGGATTTGCTGAAGCTCGACACCGATCAACCCTACGGCATGACCGCCGTGGTATTCCGCTTTCCCGGCGCGGACAATCCCGACTTTGCCGCCGCGCAAATCCTCTCCGATGTGTTGAGCAGCCAGCGCGGCAAACTCTATGAACTGGTGCCGCAAGGCAAGGCCCTGTTCACCCAGTTCGCCTACGAAACCCTCCCGCATTCCGGCCTGGGCTACGCCGTGGCCGGATTCCCCGCCGGGGCGGATTCCACCAACCAACTCGAGCAGCTCAAACAAATCCTCACCGCCGAAATCACCAACGGCGTGGACGCCGATTTTGTGGAAGCCGCCAAGCGCCGCGAAATCATCAGCGCCGAATTGCAGAAGAATTCCGTGGAAGGCCTGGCCTCCGCGTGGTCCCAGGCCGTCGCCATCGAAAACCGGAATTCGCCCGATGATGATATTGCCGCGTTCCGCCAGGTGACGGTGGCCGAGGTGAACCGCGTCGCCAAAAAGTATCTGGATTTCGACCATGCCATCAGCGCCATTCTCACGCCCCAACCGTCCGGCAAGCCGACCTCCTCCAAGAGCTTTGGCGGCAATGAGAATTTCGCCTCCGCCAAGAATGCCAACGTCAAACTGCCCGCCTGGGCCGCCAAACTCACGGATAAGCTGCCCGCGCCCGTCTCCACGCTGACCCCATTCAGCACCAATCTAGCCAACGGCCTCCGGCTCATCATCCAGCCCCAAGCCGTCAGCGGCACCGTCAGCGTGCAGGGCCGCGTCAAAAACAATGCCAAGGTCCAGATGGCCCCCGGCAAGGACGGCGTGGACCGCGCGCTGGATGAACTGTTTTCCTATGGCACCAAGAAACTCGACCGCATCGCCTTTCAGAAAGCGCTGGACGACATCGGGGCGAACGAATCGGCCGGCGCGGATTTTTCCCTGCAAGTCTTGCCCGAGCTCTTTGACCGGGGCATGGAACTGCTCGCGGACAACGAATTGTCCCCTGCGTTGCCCGAGGAGGATTTCAAGGTCATCCAACCCCAATTGGTCGCCAGCGTCGCCGGCGAACTCCAAAGCCCCGACCATATTGCCGGACATGCGTTCGTGAGCGCCCTGTTTCCCACCGGCGACCCCGCCCGGCGCGAAACCACCCCCGAGTCCATGAACGCGCTGACCATCGGCGACGTCCGCGACTATTATTCCGCCGCCTTCCGCCCCGACCTCACCACCATCGTCGTGATCGGCAACGTCCCGGTCGAAACGGCCGTGGCCACCGTGGAGAAATATTTCGGCCGCTGGCAGGCCGCCGGGGAGAAGCCCAACACCCTCTTCCCGTCCGCGCCCACGAACGCCGTTTCCGTCACCCAAGTGCCGGATTCGAGCCGCGTGCAGGACAAGGTGACGCTGGGCGAAACCCTCTTGCTCACCCGCACCAACGCCGATTACTACGCCATTCAACTCGGCAACCACGTCCTGGGCGGCGGCTTTTATGCCACGCGCCTGTACCGGGACCTGCGCGAAAAAAATGGACTGGTCTATTTTGTGAGTTCCACCTTCACCCTGGGACTCTCCCGCGGAGTTTACCAGGTGGCCTATGCCTGTGACCCGCCCAACGTCACCAAGGCCCGCACGATGATTCTCGCCGACCTGTCCGACATGCAAACCAAGAACGTGACCGCCCAGGAATTGCACCAGGCCAAGCTCATGTTATTGCGGGACATCCCGCTCTCCGAATCCAGCGTGGACAAGATCGCCGGGGCCTGGCTTTCCCGCTCCGAACTGGGACTGCCCCTGGATGAACCGGTCCGGGCCGGAAAGATCTACACCAAACTGAGCGCCAAAGAGGTGCGCCTGGCCTTCGCCAAATGGCTCCGCACCAATGATTTGGTCCAAGTCACCCAGGGACCGGAGCCGAAGTAAGCACCCAATACCGAATGCCGAATAACTGCCAGAAACATGGGAGCGCCGGGCTCCCGACCCGGCGCGAAGCGGTCATGCCCCCGAACTCCGAAGTGGGCAATGAAATCGAACGGACCTGCCGCGCGCCCAGCGTGTGGTTTTCCGCGCCTCGCGGAAAACCGCGGACGCACGAAAATGGTCCGGGTGATTTCCGGGCATCCGCGCGCAAAGCGACCGCGCCGACACCAGCGCCCGCCGACCTCGTAGCGCAGACTTCCAAGTCTGCTGTATCGCCGGTTTCCAAACCGGCCGGGCGTGTCTTTTTTGCCCTAATCACGCTCCTGGCCTGCCTGACCTGCGCGGCCCGCGACACCTGCTTTGAGTGCCACACGGTGATGGAGGGCATGAGCCTCAAGTTCACCAATGACATTCACTACGCGAAAGCCATCAGTTGTGCCGACTGCCACGGCGGCGACGCCACGGAAACCAACCAGAACATCTCCATGAACGCGAGCCGGGGCTTCAAGGTCCGCGTCACCCGGCAGGGAACCCCGGGATTTTGCGCCAGTTGCCACAGCAACACCGCGTATATGAGCCGGTACGAGCCCCACCAGCAGGTGGACCAATTCGCCCAATATCAAACGAGCGTGCATGGCCGGCGGCTCGCCGCCGGACGCAAACGGGCCGCCGAATGCGTGGATTGCCACAGTGTCCACGATACCCGCGCCGTCGCCGACCCGCTGTCCACCGTCAACCCGAAACGCATCACCAAAACCTGCGCCAAGTGCCATGCCGGCGAAGCCGGCGCGTTCGCCAGCTCACCCCATGGCCGCCCCTTCAACAACGCGCGCCTGCCGGGCTGCACCGTCTGCCATTCCGCCCACGCCACGGAACCGGCCACCACCGCCATGCTGGTGGGTACCAACTCCGTCTGCCTCCGCTGCCACCAACCGGATTCCCCCCCCATTCAACTGGCGGCCGACATGGCCAAGGTGCTGACCGATCTCGAAGCCGCCGGTCCCGACGCCCAGGCGGCTTTGGCACAGGCGCGCATCGCGGTGCACAGCCTGAATTTGTCCGCCGTAAAACAATCCGTCAATCCACCAATCCATTAACCCGAACTCCGAAGTGGGTCATGAAATCGAACCGGCCTGTCGCGAGCCCATCGCGTAAAGCGCATCATTTAGTGACCGGCGAAAATCCGGGCCAGAACGACGTTCTGACATTTCTTCATCTGTGTTTATCTGTGTCCATCTGTGGTTGAAATTCTTTTTTATTGAATCGTTACGGCTTCGGAGTTCGGGTTAAACCAGCCATTGTGGCAATTGGGTGACAACGTGTTTACACCGTTGACCGCCGGTTGCAGTTTTGCTAATTTCCCGGCAGTCGTGCCATGAAAACCACGCTGAACCAGCACGTGCTTGTGTTGAACCGGCTCTGGCAGGCAGTCAATGTCTGCTCCGCCCGCCGGGCGCTCACGCTTCTCTTTCAAGGCCATGCCCAGGTGGTGATGGATAACCCGGACGGCTCGTTTCGCACGTTCAATTTCCAGGAATGGCGGCATATTTCAGCCGATGCGCCCCAGGATGAATCGGTGAATGCGATTTCCTTTCGCATCCGCGTACCGAAGATCATTTTGTTGTTTCTCTACGACCGGATGCCCAAGAAGGAAGTGAAGTTCACCCGGCACAACATTTTTGAGCGGGACAAGAACACCTGCCAGTATTGTGGCAAGGTGTTTGACCGGAGCGAATTGAATCTGGACCATGTGGTGCCCCGCGACCACGGCGGGCCGACGACCTGGGAAAATATTGTCTGCTCGTGCATCGCCTGCAATACGCGCAAATCCAATCGCACGCCGCTGGAGGCGGGAATGTATCTGGTGCGCAAACCGAAGCGGCCCAAGTGGCGGCCATTTGTGCAGGTCAGCTTCACGCTGCACCGCCATGACAGCTGGCGTCATTTTGTGGATCTGGCGTACTGGAACGTGGAACTAGGCGAGGGAACGGAATAATTTGGGTGGCGCGCGGGCGGTTGATTCCTGCGAAAACGCCGCGTGCAGGCAGCTGGTCCAGGGGCGTTTGCAAACAAGGGTGGTACGGGCCACTGGCCCGTCCCGTCCGGCGACCCGCCGGACGGAATGGGTGAGGTGTTCTTTTCGCAAGCGGAGACGGTTTCCCCCCAGTCCGCCCCTCTCCGCTCAGCCGGGCTGGTAGCCCGGCAGGACGGGCCACTGGCCCGTTCCACCCCGGCATGGTCCATGCGTTTGCCATTTGGTGGACTTTAGTCCAGCCCTGCACGCGGCCTGCAAACATTGGATTTCGGTTGCAACCTTGCGGGGCAAAATGTTATTGGATGATGGTTACTTTTAAAGACAACCCATACATTCATGAATAAACATTCTAATACCATAACCTCGGGAATGATCGCGCTGGCGGCTTCTGCCTTGCTGGCTGGCTGCTGCTGTACCGGCCACAAGTCTTGTTGCCAAATGCCCCAACCGACTGCCCCCAGCGCGCAGACTCCCGCCGCCGCGCCCGCTCCCGCAACGGCGGCTGTGCCCGCAGCCCCGGAGGCACCAGCCGCTCCGGTGGTTCCGGCGGTTCCGGCGGTTCCAGTAACTCCGGTGCCCCAGGCGGTGGTGCCCGCTGCCCCCGCCCCAGTGGCGGCCCCGGCTGCCGCCGTAAAAGTGACCCTGAAAGTGGTCAAAGCGGATAGCGAAGAAACCGCTGGCCAGAATGGCCAGGCCGCAAATGCCGTGGACGGCGACAAGGACACGATCTGGCATACCCAGTGGCAGGATGCCAACCCGGTTTGTCCGCATGAGATCATTATCGAGTTGACGCCGGCCGCCACGATTTCGGGCTTCACTTATCTGCCGCGCCAGGACGATAGCGAAAACGGCACGATCAAGGACTATGAGTTTTATGTTAGCAATGACGCCGGGCATTTTGGCCAGCCGGTGGCCAAGGGCACGTTTGAGAACACCAAGGAATTGAAGCGCGTGACCTTTGCGCCGCAAGCCGGCCAGTTCATCAAGCTGAAGGCACTTTCCGAAGTCAACGACGGGGCCTGGACCTCGGCCGCGGAAATCGGCGTGATTCAGCCGTAAGGTGCTGGGACCTATCCGATTGGCAGATCATTGAGTGTGCGCCCGATGTGCTCATTGGGCGTATTCAATCTCTGAACAATCCAGTTGCTGCCTGAGGTCTGAAGCGGGTGCCCCTTTTAAGTAAACGTCGAAGAAAGTGCTGATGCAACGCGCCGTGAGGGCCACCTGGCGGCGGCCATCAAGGGCAACAATGCCTGACGTCCGCATTGCGCCCATGACGAATGGAATCTTCAGCATCGCGCCGTCATCGCTGAATTTGAAGTGACTGGCACCCTGGATTTGGGAATCGCCTTTGGGCCTGCGCTTGGCGGTTTTGTTGGTGCGGGATTCATACTGGTTCGACAACAAAAAAGCCCCGTCGGCAGCGACGGGGCTTTTGAATTCAATCAGATCAGTGCTCCACGATGCGGTAGAACCGCGATGGATTATTGGTCCGCGCACGGTCCTGCAGGACGAGTGTGCCGTTGGAGAGAATCAAGGCGTTGGGCAGCGTCACCCAAGTGAGCAGGTTGGAGCTGGCTTGCGCCTCGAAGCCGGACAGATCCGCAGACGGAAGCGCGCCGCCCCCGACATCGGATGAAGTGAATTGCAGCGTGCCATCGGGCCGCAGCACGGGCTGGCCGAGCTGTTGGGGCACCAGCACCCGCAGCACCGCGTTGCTGCTGAACACGCCGCCAACCCCGTTGGTCACCAGCACCGAATAAGTGCCCTCCTGGGCGCGCATCGTGTTGGTCAAGGTCAGGCTGGCACCGAAGCCCGCCCAGTTGGTGCCATTCCACCACCACTGATAGGCCGGCGACGGACTGCCCAAGGCGGCGACGGTGAATTGAACGGTGGCCCCGCCATTCACGGTCTGGCTCACCGGTTGCAGGGTGATCTGGGGCGGGCCAAGGACCAGCAGCGTCGCAGGCGCGCTGGTAATCTGGTCAATGGCATTGGTGATCAGCACGGTATAGACGGCCATGTCGGCGGTCTGCACGTTGCTGAGGGTCAGGGAGGCGGTGGCGGAGCCGGACACGTTGCCACCGTCGCTCAAGTTGACGCCATTCCTCTGCCATTGATACGCCAGGGTGGACGCATTCAAGGCGGTGACCACAAACTGGACGGTGGTATTGCTGGCAACGGTCTGGCTGACCGGCTGGGTGAGAATCCACGGCGAGCCGTCATTGATAATTGCCAGGCTGTGATAGCCGCCTCCGGCAATCGCCACGGCATTGGTCAAACCGGCGGGGACAATGGTTTGGCTATTTACATCCTCGCCCCAAGCCACGACTGTACCGCTGGCTTGTAATGCCAGAGCGTGAAGGCCACCAGCAGCAATCGCCATCGCATTGGTCAGCCCAGGCACGTCGGTTTCTCCGTCGGCATCGTCTCCCCAAGCGACCACGGTGCCGTTGGCTTGCAACGCCAGACTAAAACCAGCCCCGGCGGCAATCGCCACTACGTTCGACAATCCGACCGGCACGTCGGTTTCGCCATAGGTATCATCTCCCCAAGCGACCACGGTGCCGTTGGCTTGCAGCGCCAGATTGTGATACCAACCGGCGGCAATCGCCACCGCATTAGTCAGACTGGCGGGCACGTTGATCTCGCCGTCGGCATCGTATCCCCATGCCACCACGGTGCCGTTAGATCGCAACGCCAGGCTGTGGAAATAACCAGCGGCAATCGCCACCGCGTTTGACAATCCCGCCGGCACCTCGGTTTCTCCGTAGCCATCGAGTCCCCATGCCGACACGGTGCCATTGGCGTGCAATGCCAGACTTAGATAGGCTCCGCCGGCAATCGCCACCACGTTCGACAATCCAGGCACACTGGCTTGGCCATATGTGTTGTTACCCCAAGCCACCACGTTACCGTCGGTTTGCAGCGCCAGACTGTGCTCCATGCCACCGGCAATCGCCACCACGTTGGTGGGGATGGCTGGCACATTGGTCTGGCCGTATGTATTGTCTCCCCAAGCCACCACCTGCGAATGCACCAAGCCGAGGCTAGCCATGGCACTGTTGGTCGAGCCTGAGGCGTTGGTGATGATCACTTGATAGTTGCCGACACTGGCCTTGCTGACGTTGCTTAGCAACAAGGACGCGTTGGTGGCCTGACTGAGATTGGTGCCGTCGAATTGCCACTGATAGGACATGGGGGTGGTACCGACGGCGCTCACCGCAAAGCTGGCCGAACCGCCATTCACCACCCATGCATTGGCCGGCTGACTGGTTATCACCGGAGCCCGGTCGATGATCGTGAGTTGGATGGGGGCACTGGTCGCACTGCCATAGGCATTGGTGATGATGACGGAGTAAATCGCGGCATCGGCATCCTGCACGTTGGTCAAGGTGAGGGTGGAGGCAATGCCTGTGGGCAGGCTGATCCCGTTCTTCAGCCATTGGAAGTACATGGGTGACGATCCCGTCGCTGACACATTGAAAGTGGCCGTGGTTCCCGCCAGATTGGTGAGGCTGCCACTCAGGCTGGCGATGGTGGGCGGAGTGTCCAAGACGGTCAAAGTGGCCGCGGAACTGGTGACGCTGCCACCGGCGCTATTGGTGACAATGACGGTATAGCTGGCGGCGGCGGCGTCTTGAACATTACTCAAAGTCAAACGCGGACTTTGGGCACCGGATACGTTACCACCATTGACCAAATTGACCCCGTTTTTCTGCCATTGAAACCCGAATGTCTGATCCTGCAAATTATTAATCACAATGCTGAAGGCCGCCGTGGTACCCGCATAGCTGGTAACGCTGGCTGGCTGGGAGAGAATCACCGGCGCGGGCACAAAAGCGAATTGATCCAGCCAGCCCGCGTTTTGGCCACTGGCATAGACGGACTGTTCGGAATAACGCCACATCAGCACGTTGGTGCCGGCGGCCACGGGGATGTTGACTTGCTGCCAGCCCGTCTGACCCGAGATGCTGGTTTGGACCATGCCGTTGATGCGGAATTCCAAATAGTCGAGGTCGGGTTCAGAGGAGACATTCCACCAGAAGGTGTAGTTGCCGGGAACGTTGGTGGCGACGGTGGTTTGCAGGATGCTGTCCTGCAATATGCCCACGTTGCCACTTTGCGCCGCCGCCACGCCGTCATGCGTGACGTTGGTTTCGCCAAACCAAGGCGCGCTGCCACTGGTGGTCCAGCTTTGGTTGGTGGCATTCACCGCCGTGGCGAGCGGGATGATGACCGACAGTTGGGCGTACTTGCTGGCCACCACGCCATAAGCATTACTGGCCACGAGCCGGTAGAAGCCAGACTGGAGCGGGTAGGTCACCCTGGGATAGCTGAGACTGTTCGAGGCGTTGATGGTCAACTGGTCATTGGTGGCACCCGGGACGTTGGTGCCGTTGAACTGCCACTGATAATGCATGGGTTGCACCCCGGAACACTTGGCGGAAAACCAGACGCTGGTCGTGGTGTTGAAAACCGTCCGGTTCCAAGGCTGCACCGTGAAGGACGGTGCGCGGTTGCCAAACAGGGCCAGATTGTGATTGCCGCTGGCGGCAATGGCGACGACATTGGACAAATCGGACGGCAGGTAGTTGGTGGCAACAAAGCCCTCAAAGCCGCCAATAGCCAGGACGGTGCCATCGTTGCGCAACGCGGTGCTATGGGTGTAGCCGGCGGCAATGGCCACGATGTTGGTCCAACTGGCCGGGATCGTGGTCGCGCCATAACTATTGTTGCCCCAGCCCACCACGGTGCCATTGGCCCGCAAGGCGAGGAAGTGCGAGCCGCCTGCGGCCACCGCGACCACGTTGGTGGCGGTTGCCGGTACTAAAAATTGGCCATAAGGCGGGAGACTGCCATACATACCCCAAGTGACCACCGAACCATCCGCGCGCAGGGCAATGCTGTCGTCACCCCCGGCCGCGATGGCCACCGCATTCGTGACCGAGTTGGTGGCCTGACCGTAGATGTTTTGTCCCCAACCCACCACGGTGCCATCCCAGCGCAGGGCAAGGTCATGATAATCACCGCAGGCGATGGCGGTAATGCCGACTGCCGTGGATGGAATGTTGGACAGGACAATGGTGGGGCCGCTGACTTGTCCAGCACCGCCCAGGGCGAACAAGGTGCCATCGGATTTCAACGCCAGGGTGTCGCCATACCCGGCGGCGATGGCCATGACAATGGAATTGCTTAACGCGGAAAAATTCGTCTCGCCGTAAAGCACCGGTCCGCCCGCCCAACTGGAGATTTTGCCGGCGGAAGAGAGGGCAAAATAATCCCCCTGCACGGTGAGGAGACTGCCATAATTCCCCACGGCAATGGCGGTGGCATTGGTCAGGACAAAGGGGGCATCCGTGGGCAGGTAACCCCACGCCTTGGCAAACAAGACCTGAACGTTCACGGGTGCGCTGGTGAGGCCGGCGTTCCCTGGTGAGTAGGAGATTCCGGTGAATTGATTGCTTACGGCAAGATAGTAAGAGCCAGATTGTCCGGCCAACGCCGGATCCATGGTCAGCGTGTCGTTGGTCGCCCCGGGAACCGGGGCGTAAACGTAGCCCCCCCTTCCCGCCGAATTGGTCGGGGCAAAGAACCATTGATAGTGCAACGGACCATCGCCAAGCACCGTGAAACCATCCAAGGCGATTGTTGCTCCTTGATAGGTGGTCAGGCTGCTGGGGCCCTGACTGAGAAACTGCAGCGTGTAATTAGTGATAACATTGACCGGCGCGGGCACACTGAGGGCGGTATTGAAGGCATTGCTGGCGAACAGTTGATAATTGCCAGCGCTGGCCGGTTGGATCGCCGGCAGGAACAGGCTGGCGTTGGTTGCCCCGGGAACATTCGTGCCGTTGAGCAGCCATTGATAACTCAAAGGTGCCGCCCCCGCCACCCTGGCCTGCAAGGTCACGTCGCGGCCCGCATCGGCAGTCAGCCCAACCGGCGGCTGGACGATTTGCGGGCTGCCGTTGTTGACCAACGCCAAGCCGTGGTAGGGAGGCGTGGCGAGGCCGGAGACAACCAGATTGGTCAGCGCAGCGGGAGGCTGGGTTTCGCCGTAGAGGTTGTCACCCCAGGCGAAAACGGCACCGTCGGAACGGGTGGCCAGACCGGAGTTTTCAAAAGCGTTGCCAGCGGCGATGGCAGTGATGTTGGTCATTCCCGGCGGCAGGTTGGTGCCGGAACCACTGCCCCATGCCACGACCGTGCCGTCGGCTTTCAAAGCCATGGCATAGTCATGGCCGGCGGCAATGGCAATGACATTGTTGACCGAGGGCGGGACATTCGTGACCGGGGTGAGGTTGGCGGTAACACTCGTGTTGAAGGCGAGCGCAACGGTGCCGTTGGTTCTTAACGCCAGCGCGAAGTTATATCCTGCCGCGATGGCGGTGACATGGTTGAGCCCGGGGGGGAAGGTGAAGTTGCCCTGGCTGTAGTTATAATTCGTAATCGTGCCTTCTGCGCGCAACGCCAGTTCAACCCCATATGAATTCAGCCCCGAAAGCGAAACAATGTTGCTTAAGCCAGGCCGTACGGCATTGGCCCAACTGACGACCGTGCCATCGGCCCGTAGCGCGTAATTTGCAGAGTTATCCGAGGTCATGGCGACCACATTGCTGACCCCGATCGGAATATTAGTGTAAACGCCACCGCCCCAGGCGACCACGTTCCCGCTCGCCAGCACGGCGAAACTTGCCCCGCTATTGCCGGCCACCGCGATGACATTGCTCAGGCCTGGCGGGGGCAAACATTCGTTCTCAAAGACACTGCCCCAAGCCGCCACCGGTCCGAAGGTCAGCTGGGCCGGCGAACTCACCGCCACCCCCATCAGGTTGCTGGCCACCAATTGATAATAACCCAAGGTATTCGCGCCCACGGTGTTGGAATAGACCAGACTGGTCGCCCCAGGAATGTTCGTGCCGTTCAACTGCCATTGGTAACTCGCCGCCGGAATGCCGGATGCAAAGGCGGTAAAAACGGTCGGCAGGCCCGGCGGAACGGAGCGTCCGATCGGATTTTGGGTGATCACCGGCGGCGTCAGCACCGTCAGGGTGGCCGAGGCGCCGGCCGAACCAGAAACATTCGTGATGGTCAGGGAGTACCCCCCGGCATCTGCCGAAGTCAGATTGGAAATGGTCAGGGTGCTGGTGGCGGAACCGGCGATGCGAATGCCGTCATCCACCAAGAGCGAACCGTTGAACGACCATTGATAGCTGAATGGCGGTGTGCCCCCGGCCACGGCAGTGAAGGTGACGTTGGAGCCCTGGCCCACCGACTGGCTGAGCGGCGCTTGCACAATGGTCGGCGGCAGGATGATTGGGGCCAGCACCGCCACGGAACTGGTGGTCACGCCGATGAAGTTGGAGGCCACCAGCTGGTAATTTCCGCCGTCATTGATTTGCACGTTGGCGATGGCCAGTTGCAGATTGGTGGAGCCGCTGACGCGGCCGCCATCCACCAGCGGGGTGTTATTAAAATACCATTGGAAGTTCATGGGCAGGGAGCCGACTACCGTGGGACTGAACAGGGCATTGCTGCCAAGCCCGACCACCAGATTCGTGGGCGCCACAACAAAGGTGGGCGGGATGAAATAGTTCAGGTGGAGGGTGAGATTGCCGGCATCGGCTTCATAGCCACCCGCAAGGATCATATAGGTGGTATCCGCCGTCGTGGAGAAGGTGACTTGCGAGGTGGGACCGTTGAAATCATCGTTGCACGCCACTTCCGTCAGGGCATCGCACGATCCGGTATAGAGGGCTAATCCAGTGTCAAAATCGCTGCCAAAGGTATCCACCACCAGCAGTCCCGCCCACGGCGCGGTGAATTCATACCAAACCCCATGGCCGAAGCCATCCACGCAATCCGGCACCGGATTGCCGGGGACGCCAGCTTTGACGGTGGATTGCTGGTTGGTATAGGGGGCGTTGGTGATGAGAATGGCCCCGCTGCAAAAGCTGTTCGCCACCACATCCAAAACCTTGAGCGTGGCGTTGGTGCTGCTGGCTGAGCCAAAGGCATTGGTGACCAGGCAGCTGTAGTCGCTGCCCGAATCAGACAACTGGGCGCTGGCCAGGACATAACTGGAGTTGGTGGCGTTTGGAATCAAGGTGCCATTGCGGCTCCAGAAATAGCTCAGGGGGCCACTGCCGATGGCGGTCACACTAAAGGTGGCCGGGGTGCCGAGGGCGACCAACTGGCTGGGGGATTGGGCGAGAATGGTCGGGGGAGTGGGCGGAACATTAACCGTGAGCACAGCGTTGGAACTGACCACGGCACCCACCAGGTTGGAGACGAGCACCGAGTAAATTCCGGCTTGTGCGGGCTGGACATTGGTCAGGGTCAAGGTGGCGGCGGCGGCTCCGGGAATGAACGCACCATTGAAGAACCACTGGTAAGTCACCGGTTGCGTGCCCGTGGCGGCGACATTAAAGACCGCCGTGCCGTTCTCCGCGACGGTGAGGTTGGTCGGTTGGAAGGCAATGGCCGGGGCAATGGACGTCCCGAACGGGGTGAGGTTTTGGTAAATTTGCAGGTTGCCATCGTAACTATTGGCGAAAACCAAGTCTGGGCGGCCATCGCCATCCAGATCCCCCACCGAGATGCCCCACGCATTCCAACCGGTGGACAATTCGACTTGGGGGGCCAGTGAACTGCTGGTGAAACTGCCGGGCGTGCTGAGGTTGTCAAACAGCGAAACCAGACTGTTCAGTTCAGCGTCCACGGCGAGATCGGGCTTGCCATCCCCATCCAGATCCCCCACCGCGATGGTGTGGCCCCGGCCATCCAAGCCGAAATCCACGCGGGGCGCGAAAGAATTTGTGGTCAGATTTCCACCCGCGCCGAGATTGCGGAAGATGGACAAGGTCTGCGGCAGATAGGAGGTCACCGCCAGATCGGGATTGCCGTCGCCATCCAGGTCCACGATGGTGACCGAGACTCCGCCGGCGGGCATGGAGAGATAGATCGGCGCGGAAAAGGAATTGGTGGTGATGCTGCCTGCGACGGTGATGAGGTTTTGCAGGATGGCGAGGGTGCCGTCATTATCCACGCCCACCACGTCCGGCTGGCCATCGCCGTTCAAGTCGCTGATGGCCACACCTTGACAACCCGGTCCCATGGGGAAGTCCACTCTGGGGGCAAAAGAATTGGTGGTGATGCTGCCTACCGTGCTGGTGTTGTAGAAGATGGAAATGGTGCCGTCGGAATCATTGCCGGTCACAATCTCCGGTTTGCCGTCGCCATCCAAGTCGGCTACCGCAACGCCAAAGCATCCCCCGCCGGCTGCAAAATCCACGCGAGCGTCAAAGGCATTGGAGCTGATGTTGCCGGGGGTGCAGTGGTTGTGATAAACCGACACCAGATTGGCGGCATCATCCGTTAAGATGATGTCCAGCTTGCCGTCGCCATCCAGGTCCGCCACCGCCATCCTTCCCGGGTTGCTTCCAGCGATCGGCAGATCAACCTGCGGCGCAAAGGAACTGGCGGACAGCGTTCCGTTGGTGCTGATGTTGCGAAAAATGGAAAGTATGTTGCCGTTATTTCCTTCCAGTACAATCAAGTCTGGCTTGCCATCTCCGTCGAGGTCGGCAATCACCGTTTGCAATGGGCCATTGGGCGTGGACAAGTTAAAACTCGGGCCAAAGTTGGTGGCAACGATGCCGGAGCCGTTGCCCGTGAACGTCGGCAGGAAGGACAGGTTGGCCCGGGCGGTCAAGCCGCCGACTGTCACCGTGACCGGAGCAAAGGTGGCGCTGACGGGAACCGTCACCGTGAGATTGGTTGCCGTGGCGGCCAATACGCTGGCCTGCACCGCGCCGAAGAAGACCATGTTCGAACTGGCGGTCGGATTGAAGTTTGCGCCCGCGATGGTGACGACGGTTCCGCTGGGGCCGGATAACGGTGAAACATTTTGAATGGCGGGCACCCCGGTGGTGGCCCATGCTGCCTGGGTACAAGTCGCCCACATGACCGCAATCGTCAGGGACAACAGTTTGCCAAAAGTATCATCTTGAGCTCGCATCTTCATAAGTCTGAACCATGTTGTAGTTTTCGCCTCCAGCGATAAGACCTTGCCGATAGCGATACCGAGTTTATTTTATTATTACCTCACCAATTCGAAACAATCCTAATCCAGTTGCCAGCTTTACTGCAATACCACGAATGTGACAACAGAGTGAAGATTGACAGCACGCCCAACTCCATACCGAGTCAGTTGTAAATTAATCGCCCATGCAATGTGAATACATTGTATTTACTAAAATGGACACATTTTGTCAAGCGTTCATTCTTCGTAATTTGCAGGGGACGCATTTCTGATACCAAAGCGGGAACTTGTTAAAATGCCAATAAATCAACTCGATTGCCCGAATCCCTCAGCGATTAACCCATCAGCGCGTAAAAATTTCACGCGAAATGCGTGAGTTTCACGCGTGATGTGCTGGGTGGAATAGGAACGAGATAGGTTGGATTTGCAATTGATTTTTGTCCACAAGAGCCGACAACAGAACATGGCATACGAATTGCGAACAAACTTCCGTGGCCAAAAAATTTCATGCTTCTGGAATGATGATGTGCGAGGCGGTTGATACCGCATCAACGAATTTGCGGATGGTAGCCTCGCAATTGGCGGGCTTGCGCGTGCCAGCTCGCGTCCGAACAATCCCCACGCTGCGCCGCCGGTTGCATGTGACCGTGATTTGCGATCCACCGACGATTGTGGTTATTAGACATCGCGTCCCAAAAGAAGACAGCACAGGCGGTATGGAAAGGGCGATTAACGAAACTCAACCGACTCAAATCCAGCGCGTTTAAAAAAAATTTCCAACTCGTCGCGCGCCCGTTTGTTTGCCTCATCTAATATCCCTCCTTTTCGTGCCGCCCGGGCGATGTCATCCACGGCGTTTTGCCGCGCCATCTGTTCCAAGTCCTTATCGAAGGATCGTAATAATCCGGTGGAATGATCAATCACTTGGCTGGCGTTGTCATCCAGGTAGGCATCCATGATTTGGGGTGGCGGCAGACGAATGCAAACTGTTTTCCCGGAAATGGTTATGTCCGATGTTTTCAGCCGTTTGAGGTCAATGCCTGCATTAACGGAACCGTGGGCCAGGAGCAGCACCCGGCTTTCGCCATACCATTTGACGTCCTCCAGCACCACCACCTTGTCCATCATATATTTGACTGTCACCAACTCGGACAACGCCTGCACCTCATGAACCACGCTGGTCGTATCGAGAAAATGCAGCCCTGGCCCCCGGTTGCCCCAGCGGCTGACGGTTAAGGTCAGATACACCGCCAGCAACAACACCGTTGCCGCAGTGACCGCAATGACGATGTCTCGAAATGTGCGCATGGCCTACGGTCCGCTGGAACTTCGGCGTGAGAATAGTTTCTTGATGAACGCCCAGACGGCAATGACACCGAGGATCACAAATTTTTTGGCCGCCAGCAGACCGACCAATAGAACTTTAAACATCCCCGCTTTGGCTGCCACCGCCACGCCGCCCGCCACCAGTGCGGCAATGCCATATTTCGCCACCTTGTCCATTTTGGGGTCAAAGATGATTGGTGGTCGCCAGCGGGCTTTCCGCCAGCATCTGATTGGTGTCGTCCTGAGCGCAAGCCAGACGGGTTGCCAGCCACCCAGCCAGGAGCAGGGCTCCTACTAATTTACTGTGGTTCATGAGGTTCCGATTCCAGTGGTTAAATATTTTTTCCGACCCGTTCCGCGATGTTGACCCCGGAGACAATCGAGTCCCCCAGCGAAACACCGTCGCGGTAGTGCCCGGCAAAATAAAGACCGGGCGCGGCGGTTTCAAGGTCATTCAACAACTGCCGGTATTTGCCGTAGCCAACATTATATTGCGGGATGGCGCGGGGATAGAATGCCGTCTGGGTAAACACCGGCTGGCCTTTAACCCCCAATAGGATGCGCAAATCCGCGAGCGTGGTTTCAATCAATGCCTCCGGCGGCAATTGCGCCAGTTCCGGGTACCGGGTGCCCCCGACGTAGCTGGTCAGAGCGAGGTGCCCGGCGGGCGCGCGATTGGGAAACAGGGCCGAGGAGAAAATCGTGCCGAGAATCTTGAAGCCTTCGACCTTGGGGATCAGCATGCCGAAGCCCATGCAGGAGTGGGCCACATCTTCGCGACGGAAGCCCAGCACCACACTGGCCACCGGCGGATAGCTGATCTCCGCAAAGGCACCCAGCGACGGCAGGTCGGGGGCGGCAATCTTCAATTCCGCGAGCCGATAGGCCGTGCCGCAGTAAATCACCGCGCCAGATTCCGTTTCGCCCGCTGCGCTGGTGACGCGCCAGCCTTGGGCCGTCCGGGTTAATTGGGTCACCGGCGCGTTCAATTTCAGCGCCGCGCCCAGTTGCGCCGCCAGCGCATCGGGCAACACCTGCAAGCCCTCGTCAAACGATAGTTTTGCCGCCCGATCCTTGGCCACTTCGCCGGATTTTTTCCGGTCCCGCGCGCCGAAAATCTGGCCTTTGATCATGGAACCGTAGTTATCCTCCAGCGCCTTGAGCTTGGGAAACGCATGCGTCAGCGAGAGTTTATAGGGATCCCCCGCGTAGATGCCGGCCACCAGCGCGTCAATGGCGTGATCGAGAAACTCCTGGTTGAACCGGCGCACCACAAACTGGCCGATGCTTTCCTCCACCCCATCGCGGCGCGGTGGAATAAACGGCTCCCGCAAAACCGCCAGCTTGGCCCCCAAGGTGAACAGCTTGGTGGTGATGAATCCGGGCGGCGTGCCGGGCATCGCGATGGGTTGGCGGTAGCGCACCACATAGCGCGCGTCCGCCGCCGGATTGGTGTCCAACCGGCGGGCAGCCAGACCGGCATCGCGGATCAATTGCGCGATCTTGGGCGACGTCTCCAGCAGGGTGTTCGGCCCGAATTCGGCCAGAAAACCATCCCGGCGCAGCGATTGAATCACGCCACCCGCCCGGGGGCCAGCCTCATAAACAGTGACTGGCACACCCGCGCGCTGGAGGTAAAACGCGGCCGTCAGACCGGACACTCCCGCTCCGATGATGGCGACGGATTTCATTCGCTTGCCAACCGGGGCTGAACATATTCAGGGTGGGAAACCGGGTGTGCTTCAAAATGCAGATCGCGATAGCGGCGTTTCTCATTGAGAATGCATTCGTCCTGGGCGGAAGCGACTCCCCGGCGGGGTCCGGTGCGGATCCAAATGCGGCCTTTGAAGCGAACGGGGGGCGCATCGGCCGGCCACACAGTCACCACGGCCATTTCGGCCCCTTTGAGCACCCGCTTTTCGACCGTCATGGTTGGCGGTGGAAGAATATTCCCATTCGATTTCAAATCCGCCAAGGTCAACAGCAACTGGTCGGTTATGGTGATGTTTTTTGAATTGCCTCGGTCATCCACTCCCACAAAAAGGGCTCCCGGTCGTTGATGGTTTGGCAGGTCATTGGCAAAAGCACAAACCGCTTGTGGCCCTTTTTCCGGCGCCTCTCCAGCCCACGTCTCTTTACGCTCGGCCCGGTCTGATTCCAGATCCGCGATCAGCGCAATGAGTTCGTCGTCCGTTAAACTAGTCATGACCTTGAAACGTTAACAGCATCGCACGGAGCCGACAAGCTTGGGCTGACTGCGGATACGGTGCTTCCAGTTCTGGGTTCAACTGGAATTTTGATGCAGACAAACGCACAGGCACAGAGAACGCGGAGGGTCGCAGAGGAGTGGAGAACCACCAAACAGTGAGCCGTCCTGGATACTGACCCAAACTCTGCGTTCTCTGCGCCTCTGCGTTTATCCGCGTTTTTTACTGCATGGGGCTGCCAGCTTCAAAATGAAAGATATGTATACGCCTTCAACCCCCGCTCATAATCATCCAGCAGGCGCATGGCTTCGCTGGGCTTCATGCGGTCGGTTTTGATGGCCTCATCCATTTGCGCCTTCATCCGGCGCTTCAGCTCGTTTTCGTCGTATTGCACATCCGCGAGCGATTGCATGATGGTGGCGCCTTCGATGATTTCCTCAATGTAATAGCCGGCCGGCTCGTCGGGTTCGAGGAAGACATGCACCTCGTTGACCCGGCCAAAAAGGTTGTGCAGATCCCCCATGATATCCTGATACGCGCCCATCAGGAAAAAGCCCAGATAATAAGGCTCCGGCTGGCCATTGCCATTGATGTTCAGCGCATGCAGCGGCAGCGTGTCGCGCACGTCCCGCAGGTCAATGAACTTGTTCACCTGGCCATCCGAATCGCAGGTGATGTCCACCAGCGTGGCTTCGCGCGTGGGCCGTTCATTCAGCCGGGCCACCGGCATGATGGGAAACAACTGGCCCAGCGCCCAATGATCCAGCAACGACTGGAACACCGAGAAATTGCAGAGGTATTGATCCGCCAGCGTATCCGCCAGCAGGCGGATTTCCTCGGGGATATAGGCCTGCCCTTTGAAACTTTCCACCACCTCGCGGCCAATCTGCCAGTAAAGCTCCTCGATCTTCGCCTTGTCCGGCAGATCCATCATCCCCAGCGTGAACATGTGCTGGGCGTCCTCGCGCCGTTCCTGCGCATCGTGATAGGCCTCCAGCTTGTTGAGCTTGGCCAGATTCTTTTGAATGTCCAGAAACTCCCGGACCAGGGCGTGATCCTTGTCGCTGAATTCGATCGCCTCGCCGGGCCGGCTTTTTTCAATCGTGCCAAAGGCTTCCACGATCAAAACGCTGTGATGGGCCACGATGGCCCGGCCGCTTTCGCTGATGATGTCCGGGTGCGGCACACCTTCGGCAGCACAGACATCGGCAATGTAGTACACCACGTCGTTGGTGTATTCCTGCAGGGAATAATTTGTGGAACTGTCAAATGCCGAGCGGCTGCCGTCATAATCCACCCCCAGCCCGCCGCCCACATCCAGGTAATCAATGGCAAACCCCATCTTGTGCAATTTGGCGTAGAGCCGCGAGGCCTCCTGCACGGCTTTTTTGATGGTGAGAATATCCGGCACCTGCGAGCCGATGTGGAAATGCAGGAGCTTCAGGCAATGCCCCAGGTTTTCCGCCTTGAGCATCTGCGTGGCGGCCAGGATTTCCGCCGTGCTCAGCCCAAACTTCGCATTCTCGCCGCCGCTTTCCGCCCAGCGTCCCGCCCCCTTGCTCAACAGCCGCGCCCGGATGCCCAGGAGCGGTTCCACCCCCAGCAATTTGGAAAGGGTGATGATGGGGCGCAGTTCCTCAAGCTTTTCCACCACCATGATGACGCGCTTGCCCAGCTTGATCCCCAGCAGTGCCATGCGGATGAACTCCGCGTCCTTGTAGCCATTGCAAATAATCAGGCAGCCCTGATGACTTTGCAGCGCCAGGCCGGCGAACAACTCCGGCTTGCTGCCGACTTCCAGGCCGAAGTCAAAGGGTTTGCCCGCATCCAGAATCTCCTCCACCACCTCGCGCAGCTGGTTGACCTTGATGGGAAACACCCCGCGATATTTTGCCTGGTAGTTGAATTCCGCGATGGAGTTGCGGAACGCCATGTTGATGGCTTCCACCCGGTGGCGCAGGATGTCTTGAAAACGGATGAGCAGCGGAAACTTCAAGCCGCGGCTTTTCGCCTCCTCAATGACATCGGTCAGGTCCACCGTGGCCCCCGCTTCCTCCAGCGGATGCACCACCGCATGGCCGGCCTCGTTGATGTCAAAGTACTTGGCGCCCCAGCGCTGGATGTTGTACAGCGCGCGCGCGGCGTCAATGTTCCACGGTACCGTTACGGTCGGACTATTCATCAGAGTGTTTCCAACCTGCGCATTATGAAAAGCCGCGCGCAAAATGCAACCAACACATTGATAATTTTTCGCGGCGAAATCCGCCGCCGCGGGCGCGGCGCCTCGTCGCCCCGAGGTGGCGGCGGCGCCCCCGCCGCCGTTTGTTTGCCATTCCACGCTCTTTCCTGCTGCAACCGGTGGTTGGTCTCGGGGAGCGCACGCGCCCTCGCGTGCGGCGGTTGACGCCTCGTCAACCGCACCCACGCGCGCCTCCGCGCGTGGATCCCGCAGGCAGGGAGCCCACATTTTTGGCTTAGCCGTATCCATGCAGCTAAAGAATAATTTAACCACGGATGGACACGGATGAACACGGATGCAGAAAGGTCAGCAGGGCGCTCCGGCTTGGTTTTCCGCCGGTCACTCAACGGTGCGCTTTCTGGACGGTTGGAAAATCACGTTTATATCCGTGTTCATCTGTGTCCATCCGTGGTTTTAAATCTGTTTTACTGAATCGTTCCGGCTTGGTGGGCAGCCTGTGGCAACAATCGCGCCCGGAAGGTGTTTCTGGATTCTTGAGCTTTTGCCCGGTTTTGGGCGCTTTTTCCGCCTGGGGGCAACTTTCAACCGGAAAAAGGCAAAAGGTGTTAATAAAATTTGATTTGCTTTCGCTGAATTTTTCCTATGATTCACGGCTGCTGAAGCAACCGGGCTCAAGTCCCTGAAAAAATAATGAATTATTTATGCCACTGACACATACCAAAGACCTGTTCGCGAAAGCCTTGAAAGGCAAATATGCCCTCGGCGCTTTCAACGTGAACAACATGGAACTCATCCAGGCGATCGTTGAAGCCTGCGAAGAGGAAAAAGCACCGCTCATCCTTCAGATCTCGAAGGGCGCGCGCCAGTATGCCAACCCGGTTTACCTCAAGAAACTCATTGAGGCCGCCGTGAGCCTGTCCAACATCCCCATCGCCGTCCATCTGGACCATGGCGACACGTTCGAGCTGTGCAAACAGTGCATCGACGAAGGGTTCACCAGCGTGATGATTGACGCCTCCCACGAGTCGTTCGCAAAGAACGTGGAAATCACCAAAAAAGTGGTGGAATACGCCCACAAATACAACTGCTCCGTGGAATCCGAGCTCGGCCACCTGGTCGGCGCGCAGTTCGACGAGGGTGAGGAGGGCGGCGCCCACTCCACCAGCGGCCACTACACCAACCCCGACGAAGCCGTCAAATTCGTCAAGGAAACCGGCTGCGATTCCCTCGCCGTCGCCATTGGCAACAGCCATGGGGCCTTCAAGTTCAAGGGCGAACAGCACCTCGACCTCGACCGCCTGAAACTCATCAAGAAGGCCTTGATGGATGCCGGCCTGGGCGATTATCCGCTCGTGTTGCACGGCGCCTCCAGCGTGCCGCAATACCTCGTCGTCGAGATCAACAAGTACGGCGGCAAGATGCCCGATGCCCAGGGCGTGCCCGAAGCCGACATCGAAGTGGCCCGCCGCGTGGGTTGCACCAAGGTGAATATTGACACCGACCTGCGCATGGCCATGACCGCCGGCATCCGCAAGGTGTTCGCGGAAAACCCGAAGGAATTCGATCCCCGCAAATACATGGGCCCCGCCCGCACCGCCGTCAAGGACCTCGTCCGCCACAAGGTCAAGAACGTGCTCTGCTGCGCCGGTCATGCGTTTGACTGAGTCGTCAGACCAGGATGGATTATAATCACAAGCCCCGGACGAACGTCCGGGGCTTTTTTCGCTCCAAGTCCTGGGGCATGGTCTCGGGGAGCGCACGCGCCCTCGCGTGCGGCGGTTGACGCCTCGTCAACCGCCTCCGCGCGTGGCTCCCGTCTGGCCGGGAGCCCACACCTGCGGAGCGGCACCATGCTGTGCCAGGGTGGAACCGGCTTCCAGTCGGTAAAATCCGGCATCCTGCCGGATTTCCTTCGGGCCAGCACCGGAACCGGCTGACGAATTGCAACACGCCGGGCTCAGCAACGACAGGCGACGCGTGAGCTTCCGCCCGGTGGGGTGGTGCCAGCCTCGACATTCAGCCGCATTCAGCCGGGCCATTCCGAATCGGTTGCTTGCGTCCATCCAAAACCTTTGCGAAACTACCCGCACGATGCGATTGACGATTGCCGCGGCTCCGTCAAGTTGCAAGTCGCGAATCAACACGGAATGCTTGTAAACATTGGGTTGCCGGTGTGGCGAAATGGCAGACGCACAGGACTTAAAATCCTGGGACTATAAAAAGTCGTGTGGGTTCGAGTCCCACCACCGGCACCAATTTGAAAAACGTCAATAAATACGGCACTTTTAGCAGCTTCAAGCCGGACGTTGCGGCCTTTGCATAACGGCATCGCATAACGAGGATTCGGGCGCCCCTGGGCGCCCCTTCCGCCCGCATCCTTTTCGTTTGGAAAACCGTTTGGATTTGCCATAATGGACGGTCTGTTTTACTGACATTGTGACCTATCCGGAAAGCATTCAATTCCTTTACGGACTGCGCCTGTTTGGCGCGAAGTTCGGACTGGAAAACACGTTCAAGCTGGCGGCCCTGGCCGGGAATCCCCAGCAGTCGCTCCGCTTTATTCATGTGGCGGGCACCAACGGCAAGGGTTCCACCTGCGCCATGCTCGAAAGCATTTATCGCGCGGCGGGGCTGCGCGTGGGGTTGTTCACCTCGCCGCACCTCGTTTCGTTCCGGGAACGCATCCAGGTCAACCGGGAATTGATTGCCGAAACCGACGTCGTCCGGTTGCTCGCGGAATTGCGCCCGCTCCTCCAGCAATTTCCCGCCGATCATCACCCCACCTTTTTTGAGGTGCTCGCCGTGATGGCCTTGCAGTTTTTTGCCCGCCAGCAATGCGACCTGGTTATATGGGAGACGGGCTTGGGCGGACGGCTCGACGCCACCAACATTGTCACCCCCATGGCCAGCGTCATCACCAACATCGCCTTGGATCATCAGCCATGGCTCGGCGATACGCTGGCGAAAATCGCCGCCGAAAAAGCCGGCATCATCAAGCCCGGAGTGCCCGTGTTTACGGCGGATGACGGCGCGGAAGCCCTGGCCGTCATGCACCGCGTCGCGCAGGATAAATACGCGCCCTTCCAGCGCGTGGGGCCGCCCATCCAGTCGAACCCCTATCCAACGTCACTCCTCGGCGACCACCAGCAACGCAATGCCGCCTTGGCGCTGGCCGTGGTGGCCGGTTTGCAGCCGCAAATTCCCGTGCCCGCCCCGGCCATCAGCACCGGCCTGGCCTCCGTCCGCTGGGCCGGGCGCCTGCAGTTGATCCAGCGGCCCGATGGCCGGAAGATCCTCCTCGATGGAGCCCACAATGCAGCCGGGGCCGCAGTGTTGCGGGCGGCATTGGAAAAAGCATTCTCCGGGGGTCGTCAAGTGTTCATTTTTGGCGCTCTCGCGGACAAAAAATGGGAGGCGATCTGCACTCTTTTGGCACCGGTGGCGGCCAAAGTGCTAACGGTGCCGGTGGCCAGCGAACGGGCCGCCGCCGCCGCCGAACTGGCGGCGGCGTTTCGCAGCGCCCGGCCCGGCCTCGTGGCCGCCCCGGCGAACGATCTGGCGGCGGCGCTAAAAGCTTTTGACAATGAGGAGTTTATCGTGATCACCGGCTCCCTTTACCTGGTGGGCGAAGCGCTGGAATTGCTGGGGGCGGGGACCGACGCGGCCGGCGAACGCCGCCTGAACGAGTGGACCGCGCCCGCGCGGCCGGTAATAAGCGTATTATAAGTGGTGCTGTAGCCCTACTTATACTTTTTCTGATGCGTTGACGAACCACGGATAAGTATCTAAAGTAACGACCATTATGGCCTATGCTGATACCCTGCCGAAGCAACGCGGCTTTGGCGAAACAACCCGCCCCGACGTGTGGTGGCTGCAACCGCTGGTGGTTTTCCTTGGCTTCTCCGCCTTCATCATTTACTCGACCTGGGCGGCCTTCCAAGGGGTGCACGACTTGCAAACCGGGCACGCCAGCTACTGGTGCAACCAGCATGGCGCGAACTACCTCTCGCCGTTCTACTCGCCGGAAATCTGGGGCGTCTCGCCGCACGCCCTGCTGGGCAAGGCTCCGGGCTGGCTGCCCGCCTGGCTTCCGTTCTCGCCCGCCTTCCTGATTCTCTGGATTCCGGCCGGCTTCCGTTTCACCTGCTACTATTATCGTGGCGCCTACTACAAGGCCTTCTGGGCCGACCCCATCAATTGCGCCGTGGGCGAGCCCCGCAAATCCTACCTCGGCGAACGCTATTTCCCGCTGATCATCCAAAACATCCACCGCTATTTCCTCTACCTGGCCATCCTGTTCATCGTTCTGCTGGCGCATGACGCGTGGAAGGGCATGTGGTTCACCGACCCCCAGGGCAGCCATTTCGGCCTCGGCGTGGGCACCCTCGTGCTGACCCTCAACGCCGTGTTTCTGGGCATGTACACCTTCGGCTGCCACTCCCTCCGGCATCTCACCGGCGGCTTTTTGGATTCCAAGACCAAGTCCCCCGCCTGCGCCAAGGCGTACGATTGTGTGAGCTGCCTCAACCGCCGACACATGATGTGGGCCTGGATCAGCCTGTTCTGGGTCGGCTTTACCGACGTTTATGTCCGCCTCTGCGCGACGAACCACCTGCACGATATTCTGTTCTTTAAATTTTAAAAACCTAACCCCATTTATCTGTGGCTACCAATTACGAAACTTTTGAATACGACGTGCTGGTGATCGGCGCGGGCGGCGCCGGCTTGCGCGCAGCCATTGAAGCCTCGGCCGCCGGGGTCAAGGTCGGGCTCGTCTGCAAATCGCTGCTGGGCAAGGCCCACACCGTCATGGCCGAGGGCGGCATGGCGGCCGCGATGGGCAACGTGGACGACCGCGACAACTGGAAGGTCCATTTTGCCGACACCATGCGCGGCGGCCAGTATGTGAACAACTGGCGCATGGCCGAATTGCATGCCAAAGAGGCCCCGGCCCGCGTCCACGAACTCGAAGCGTGGGGTGCCGTGTTTGACCGCACGCCGGATGGCCGGATCTTGCAGCGTAATTTCGGCGGCCACCGCTATCCCCGCCTCGCCCACGTGGGCGACCGCACCGGCCTGGAATTGATCCGCACCCTGCAGGATCACGGCATTCATCAAGGCATCACCGTCCACATGGAATACACCATCACCTCGCTGCTCAAAGACGGCGCGCGGGTGGTGGGCGCGTTTGGTTATGACCGCGAGCGCGGCCGGTTCCGCATTTTCAAGTCCAAGGCCCTGGTCCTGGCCACCGGCGGCTTGGGCCGCGCGTACCGCATCACCAGCAATTCCTGGGAAGGCACCGGCGACGGCGTCTCGCTGGCCTATCAAGCGGGTGCCGAACTGCTGGACATGGAATTCATCCAGTTCCATCCCACCGGCATGATCTGGCCGCCGAGCGTCATGGGCATCTTGGTGACCGAAGGCGTGCGCGGCGAAGGCGGCGTGTTGCGCAACAAGGACGGCAAGCGCTTCATGTACGATGACATCCCGGACAATTACAAGTCCCAGACCTCCACGGACCCCGAGGAGGGCTGGCGCTATACGCAGGGCGACAAGAATGCCAAGCGTCCGCCGGAGCTGCTGACCCGCGACCACGTCGCCCGCTGCATCAACCGCGAAGTCAAGGCCGGCCGCGGCAGCCCGCACGGCGGCGTGTTCCTCGATATTTCCTGGATCAAGGAAAAGCTGCCCAACGCCGAGGCGCACATCAAAAAGAAACTGCCCTCCATGTACCACCAGTTCATGCAACTGGCGAACCTCGACATCACCAGGGAACCGATGGAAATCGGCCCCACCACGCATTACGCGATGGGCGGCATCCGCGTCAATGGCGAGACCCAGGCCACCAACCTGCCCGGCTTGTTCGCGGCGGGCGAGTGCGCCGCCGGCCTGCACGGGGCCAACCGGCTCGGTGGCAACTCCCTTTCCGACCTGATCGTGTTCGGCCAGCGCGCCGGCGAATTCGCTGCGAAGTTCGCCCAGGCCAATCCCAAGGTCCAGATCAACGACGCTCAGGTCGAGGCCGCGCAGCGCGAGGCGCTGGCACCGTTTGAACGCGGGGCCAAGACCGGCGGCAGCGCTGAAGGCCCCTATCAGGTCCAGCACGATTTGCAGGTCATGATGCAGGAACTCGTCGGCATCGTCCGCCGTCAGGATGAAATGGTCCGCGCCGTCGAAGGCATCGCCAAGCTCAAGGAACGCGCCGCGAAAGTCGCCGTCTATGGCCACTGCGAATACAACCCCGGCTGGCACACCGCCATTGACCTCAAGCATCTCCTCACCGTCTCCGAGGCCATTGCCCTCGCGGCCATCGACCGCAAGGAAAGCCGCGGCGGCCATTTCCGCGAGGATTTCCCGGACAAGGACCCCGAGGCCGCCAAATACAACGCCGTCATTTCCCAGCAGGCGGACGGCTCCATGAAACTGCGGCGCGAACCCATTCCGCCGTTGCCCGACGATTTGAAACAAGTCATCGAGGAGATGAAAAACTAGCTTTTGACACGATGAAAACTGTCACTTTCAGAATCTGGCGGACGGATGGCAATGGCGGCGGCAAATTCGTGGATTACACCACGGAAATCACCGAAGGCCTCGTCGTGCTCGATGTCATCCACAAAATCCAGGCCACCCAGGCCAACGACCTGGCCGTGCGCTGGAATTGCAAGGCCGGCAAATGCGGCTCCTGCTCGGCGGAAATCAACGGCGTGCCCAAGCTCATGTGCATGACCCGCATGGACACCATTCCCACCGACAAGCCCATCACCGTCGAGCCCATGCGCGCCTTCCCGAGCATTCGCGACCTCGCCACCGATGTGTCGTGGAACTACCGCGTCAAACAGAAGATCAAGAAATTCAAGCCCCGCCAGCCCGATGCCCCGGACGGCACCTGGCGCATGCAGCAGGCGGATGTTGACCGCGTGCAGGAATTCCGCAAGTGCATCGAATGCTTCCTCTGCCAGGACGTCTGCCACGTCTTGCGGGACCACCACAAGCACGAGGAATTCATCGGCCCCCGCTTCCTGGTTTACACCGCCGCGCTGGAAATGCATCCGCTCGACACCGAGGATCGCTTGCCCGAACTGCGGCAGGCCCAGGGCATCGGCTTTTGCAACATCACCAAATGCTGCACCAAAGTCTGCCCCGAGCACATCACCATCACCGACAACGCCATCATCCCGCTCAAGGAACGCGTCGTGGATGAATTCTACGACCCCTTTGCCTGGGTCTGGAAGAAACTCCGCCCGAAAGGCTGAGCGGGGTGGACCAGCTCGTCCCCTGAATCCCAACGGGATTGAATCATTCAGCCCAGGGTTGCGAGGCCCGAGCTACCCTGGGTTCGCGACGCGATGGAATACACAACCCTGAAAGGGTTGTAGCGCCTTTCAACCCGAATTCCAACTGGACCATTCCGCCTTGGGTTGCGTCATTTTTTGTAACATCTTCTGGAGTTCGCTGAGTAGGAGGGTGTATGAATGAAGCCGACACCAATCCCAACATGGAGCCAATCTGTCCGCAATGCGGTGCGCCGATGCCCTCCGGGGTCCTGGCCGGGCTATGTCCCACCTGTTTATTCAAGCAGGGTGCGACCGCCGATACCGCCGCGCCGCCCGACGCCGCCCCGTTCCAGCCGCCCGGCGTCGAGGAAGTGGCCCGCCTGTTTCCCCAGCTCCAAATCATCGCCCTGCTCGGCAAAGGCGGCATGGGCGCCGTCTATCAGGCCCGGCAGCCGGCGTTGGATCGCCTCGTCGCGCTCAAGATTCTGCCCGCGCAGACCGCCGCCGGCCCCGGCTTCGTCGAGCGGTTCAATCGCGAAGCCCGTGCCCTGGCCCGCTTGAACCACCCCAACATCGTGGCGGTTTACGAATTCGGCCAGGTGAACGGACTCTCCTTCTTCGTCATGGAGTATGTGGATGGCCTCAACCTGCGCGAGGTGGAGCGGGCCGGCAAACTGTCCGCGCGCGAGGCGTTGCAGATCGTCCCGCAAATCTGCGAAGCCCTCCAATATGCCCATGACGAGGGCATCGTGCATCGCGACATCAAGCCGGAGAACATCCTGCTGGATAAAAAAGGGCGCGTGAAGATCGCCGACTTTGGCATCGCCAAAATCCTGGGCGGCACGGCCGAAACCGAATTGACCCAGACGCAGAGCGTGGTCGGCACGCCGCATTACATGGCCCCGGAGCAGATGGAGAAGCCCACGTCCGTGGATCATCGCGCGGATATATTCTCATTGGGCGTGGTGTTTTATGAAATGCTCACCGGCGAGCTGCCGCTGGGCAAATTCGCGCCGCCCTCCTCCCGCAAAATCGAGGTGGACGTGCGCCTGGACGACGTGGTGCTGCGTGCGCTCGAAAAAGATCCCGAGCTGCGCTACCAGCATGTCAGCCAGGTCAAAACGGCGGTGGACACCATTGTCGGCAGCGCCGCCCCGCCGCCGCCAGGAAACAACGCCGCCGCCATGGCCCGGGAAATCCTGGCGCGGGATTACTCGTTGAATATCCGCAGTTGTGTGCGGCGCAGTTGGAACTTGTTGAAAGGCGAGTTCTGGCCGTTCGTCGGCATCACTGCTTTGATTATGGCACTGATGGGATTCGCGAGTTCAATCGGCGGCACCTCCTTGAGCCATGGTGAGAACACCTTCGAGATCGGCTCCGCGCTGGGCATGCTGGTGGCCGGCCCGCTGATGGGCGGGCTGTTATTTTACTTCTTGAAGAAACTCCGTCACGAGCCGGCCACCGTGGAGTTGGCTTTCTGCGGTTTCAGCCATCGCTTTCTCCATCTGTTCCTGGCCGGGTTTGCCACCGTATTGCTGACCTGGCTGGGTTTCATCTGCCTGGTGTTGCCCGGCGTTTATTTGCTCGTGGCGTGGCTGTTTACGTTGCCGCTGGTGGTGGACAAACAGCTCGATTTCTGGTCCGCCATGGAGTTAAGCCGCAAAGTGGTGACAAAACATTGGTTTAAGTTTTTGGGCTTCGGCCTCGTCCTTTGTCTGCTCATGGTCGTGGGGGCAATGGCATTTGGCTTTGGCGTTTTGGTCACGAGCCCGTTGGTTTTGGGGGCCTTGATGTTCGCCTATGAAGATCTTTTCGGCGGGGTGACGGGGGCAGCCGCCCCGCCTGAAACAGCCGGGCCGACGGGCACCATTGTCATGCCAGCCGCAGCCAAACCAGCCCGCCCGGCGGGTGGACCTTGGAGTCTGGCCACGAAAATCGGCCTGGTGGTCGTGGTGTTGGTGCTGGTGGCGGGGGTGAGCGGCATCTTCTTGCGCGGGCATCGCCGCCACCATGTATTTTTTCCTCAGACAGTGCAAGTGTCTGCTCCCGGGCCGGTGCCAGTTGCCGTGCCGGACGTAACGCCGCCGCCGATGGTTTTTGGTCCGGTGTTGGAACAGGAATTGCAGTCGGGTTCCCGGCAATTTCTGAACTTGGGCACGCAACAACTCCTGGAGCTGCCGGACGGAATAGCGGATATTCTGAAAGACTTGCATCATGAGCGCGTCTGGCAGACCCTGGACATTCCCCGCGATTCCCGCGCTTACCAATACATCCGTTGGTTGCAGGAAAACAGCGTGGATTTGATCTCCGACGGCAACGGAAAAATCATGGGCTTCGATGGCCTTTTCGCCATTGCCCATGGCAATGATTCGACGAATTGGGATGACTGGGCGGCGCTGACCCCGGAACAGGTCCACGACGCCGTGGAGATGGTGGATTGGGAGCTGCGCGCCTCAGCGGCTTCGACCCATGGCCTGGCCGTGCCTGCGCCGCCGGCCACGGGCGTCAACTATCGGTCCGCGATCGTGCTGGATTCACGCGATGTCGGCGGTCCGGTGGTCAATCTGCTAACGCCCGACCAGTCCGTGAACTGGTTTTTCAAGACCCGCGCCGGTCTCATGGGCGTCCTGCAATTGGTCAACGCAAACGGCAGTCCGTCCGTGACCAAAATCCGTTACAAGCTGCTGCAACCAGCGGCCGAAGCAGATGCCGCCGGGAAACCGGTGGCCAACCCACCCGCCCGGGAACGACTGGCGGAAAGATTGGATGCGGCCTCCAGCATTACGGGCATGGCTGATAAAGATAGAACCCTCGCATCCGTCGTCCTCGCTGCCGCCGCCGAAGGCGAAGTTGATATTGCAGAACAAGCGGCTGGCCAAATCACGGAAATAGGGCGTCGCGATGCCGCCCGGCGTGATGCAGCGAGGACGTTGCGGTTGCGCGGCTTGCAAAAGGAGGCCATCGAAATGGCGAAAGGCATCACGGAGATAACGGTTCGTGACAACACTTTATCCGAACTCGCCCAGTGAAGCCGGCCGGAAACCAAGAACGTGAACTCCGAACATCCCACCCCGAAAACCTCCCCAGCCGGCGGCATTTTTGCCACCACGCACTGGACGGTTGTGCTCGCGGCCGGACGCAATGATTCCCCCCAGGCGGCGGTGGCCCTGGAGGAATTATGCCGCACCTACTGGTATCCCCTGTATGCCTATGTGCGTCGCCAGGGACACTCGCGGGAGGATGCCGAGGATCTCACCCAGGGATTTTTCGCCCGGCTGCTGGAAAAGAACTCCCTCGAAGGCATCGCCAGCGACAAAGGCAAATTCCGCGCGTTTCTGCTCGTGGCCGTGAAACGTTATATGATTAATGAATGGGACCGGGCCAACGCCCAGAAACGCGGTGGTGGCCAAACGCCCCTGTCCCTCGACTGGCAGGATGCCGAAACCCGCTTTCAAATCCAGCCCGCCCACGAGCTCAGTCCCGACAAGCTCTACGACCGGGCCTGGGCCGTCGTGGTGCTGGAACGCGTCATCACCCGGCTGCGGGACGAGAACGACGCCGAAGGCAAATCGGCCCAGTACGAGCAACTAAAAACCTTTTTGATGGTCGGCCGCAACGAAATCCCCCACGCCCGGGTCGCCGTCGAACTACACATGACCGAAGGTGCCGTGCGCGTGGCGGTCCACCGCCTGCGCCGCCGCTACCGGGAGTTGTTGCGCGAGGAAATCGCCCAGACCCTGGCCAATCCGGCCCAGGCCGACGAGGAAATGCAGGCCCTCTTCAGCGCGCTGGCCAGTTGAGCCGACCGTAAACCCGAACTCCGAAGCGAGCAATGATATCAAAAGGCCTTGTCGCGAGCCCAGTGCGGTGGGGCGCGTCACTCCGTGCGCGCCGCGGGCTTCTTTCGGATTTCGGGGATTCGAATTTCGGGTTGCTTTTTTTACGCGCCTTCCAAAAGCAACGGCCCGCGCATCGGCGGGCCGTCACGTGTTCCTGTTATTTTAACAAGTTTTGTTCACGGCGTCGGCACAACATTGGTGAAGGTCGCCGTATTCAGCACGTTCGTGTTCACGCTGCACACGGGCAGCCCGATGTATGCGTTGGTCGCCATGGTGATTGTATTGGTCGCCAGCGCCGTCCAGCTCGTCCCGTTGGCCGAATAAGCGCCCACGAAACTGTTGCCGGTCCGCGTCAGCCGCACCCAGTACGGAGCCTGCACCCCAGGCAGGGTGGCCTGGGAAGTGGCCGAACCGCCCGTGGTGGCCCGTTCCTGGAAGGCCAGGCCGTTGGTCGTGGTGGCCGTCACTGGCGCGAGAAAGAGGATCGCATACGTCGAATTCGCGTTGGTGGTCTCCCGGATCATCACCCCCGCCTTGGCCCACGGCGCGGTGTTCTGCACGCTCAACACCTCCGCCTGGATGCTGGCGTTGCCGCTGGCCGGCTGATAGACGTAGCGGAACGCGTCCGCCGCGCCCCAAATGTCCGCGCCAGCGCCTTTGATCGCAAACAAGCCGTTGACGGCCGTGGCACTGCCCGCCACCCCGACCGCCCCGATGTCCGCCGTCGCCCAGGGACTGGGCAGCTGCGGGGCCGCGGTCAGCGAGAAGTCATCGAAGCCGTCCCAGTTGCCCGGCGTCGCATTGTTGAAATATACCCCGACATAGCGGCCGGCGTCGGCCGCCGTGGCCTGGTACGTCAGCGTGTATTGCGCCCACGGGCCGGCGGACGAGCCGTAGCCGTTCAACGCAGCATTGTTGCTGGCCAGCGTGGTCGTGGTCGTGTACGCGGCATTCAACGCGGCGGCGCTCACCAGGCTGACCGCTTGCGTCGAATAGGCGGTGCCGCCCGAATGCTCGGCCCACCACGTCAGGGTGACGGTGTCGCCAGCGTTCATCTGATAGTTGGCGATTTGATAACCGCCGCTGTCGCCGCCCTTGCAATAGGCCGAATAGACGCCGCTGTGCGGGGCCGGGTTGGTTTCCACGCCGGTATCGGTGTACGTTGCGCCCGCATTGGTCCAGCCAGTAACGGTGGCATAGCCGGTGGAGATTTTGCCGGTGCCTGGGAGTTCAAATCCAGGATTGACCAGCAATTGATTGGTCGTGCTGCCGGCGCTGGGCGTGGCGGCGACCTGGCTCGAGTTGGCGCTCGTTCCGCCGCCATTCACCGCCGCCACCACGTAGTAATAAGTCGTGCCGTTGACCGCCGCGGTATCGGTGTAATTTACTGTGGACGGACTGGCAATGGTCGCATAGCCGCTGCCGCTGGTGGTGGAACGTCCCACATTATAGCTGGTCGCGCCACTGGACGCGTTCCAGGTCAGCACGACCTGATGATTGCCCGCCGTGGCCGCCAAGCCGGTTGGGGCCGCCGGAATCCCCGGTTCGGGCGTGGCGGCGACTTGGCTGGAATTGGCGCTTGTTCCGCCGCCATTCACCGCCGCCACCACGTAGTAATAAGTCGTGCCGTTGACCGCCGTGGGGTCGGTGTAATTTGCTGTGGCCGGACTGGCAATGGTTGCGTAGCCGCTGCCGCTGGTGGTGGAACGTCCCACATTATAGCTGGTCGCGCCACTGGACGCGTTCCAGGTCAGCACCACTTGATTATTGCCTGCCGTCGCGGCCAAGCCGGTCGGGATCGCCGGGACCGGCGGTTCGGGCGTGGCGGCGACTTGGCTGGAGTTGGCGCTCGCTCCGCCGCCATTCACTGCCGACACCACATAGTAATAAGTCGTGCCATTGACCGCAGTGGGATCGGTGTAATTCGCCGTGACCGGACTGGCAATCGTCGCGTAGCCGCTGCCGCTGGTGGTGGAACGTCCCACATTATAGCTGGTCGCGCCACTGGACGCGTTCCAGGTCAGCACCACTTGATTATTGCCTGCCGTCGCGGCCAAGCCGGTCGGGATCGCCGGGACCGGCGGTTCGGGCGTGGCGGTGACCTCGGTGGAGTTGGCGCTCGCTCCGCCGCCATTCACTGCCGCCACCACGTAGTAGTAGGTCGTGCCATTGGCTGCGGTGGTGTCGGTGTAATTCGCCGTGACCGGACTGGCAATGGTCACGTAGCCGCTGCCGCTGGTGGTGGAACGTCCCACATTATAGCTGGTCGCGCCGCTGGCGGCGTTCCATGTCAGCACCACTTGATTGTTACCCGCAGTAGCTGCCAGGCCGGTCGGAGTCGCCGGCGCTGGCACGGTGGGGGTGGCGGCGACCTGGCCAGAGTTGGCACTTTCACCGCCCGCGCTCACGGCGGAAACCACATAATAATAGGTGGTGCCGTCCAGGCTGGTCGGATCGGTGTAACTCGTCGTCGTCGGGCTGGCGATAGTGATGTACGGCCCGCCGCTGACCGTCGCCCGCTTCAAATTGTAACTCGTGGCACCGCTGGAAGCGCCCCAGCTCAAGGCCACTTGATTGTTGCCCGCCGTGGCCGCCAGGCCGCCGGGGGTGGCGGGTGGGGTGCCGAGATTGCCAGCCACACCGCCTGCATTCATCGCCACCACCTTGTAATAGTAAGTCGTGCCCAGCGGCAGGCCATTGTCATGGTAGTTGGTGGTGGTCATGCTCTGGATGAAGTTCGCCGGAAAACTAAACGGGCCGGCGCTGCTCGTGGCCCGATAGAGCAAATAACCCACCGCGCCGTTCACCGGCGGCCAGGAGATGACATTCGCCTGGTTGCTGCTGGTTTGAGAATTGTTGACTGTAAACGCCGGCGCATTCGCCGGCGGCGGGGGCACCGGCTTGGCCGTGACCGCAGCCGAAGCGCCGCTCGTGCCGGCCGCACTCGTCGCCGTGACAAAATAACTGTAAGTGCAACCCAGCGTTCCCGAGGCATCCGTGTACGCGTTGTTCGTCGTCGTGTTGCTCAGGGTGATGTAAAACGGTACATAGCCGAGTTTGTTGACCACCGTGCCGCGATAGACGGTGTAGAAATTAGCGCCAGGCACGACGTTCCAAGTGAGCGTGACCGCGCTGTTGCCCAGGCCCGCGAGCAGCCCGGCCGGAGTGGCCGGAACGCTGGTTGCGATGCTGGTGGAAGGCGTCACGCCGGCACTTTGGGCGGAATTGCCGCTCGCACCAACCGGGTTCACCGATTGCACCACATAATAGTACGTCGTGCCATTGGCCGCCGTGTTGTCCACATAAACCGCATTGGCCGGGCCGCTGCCGCACATCGGGCCCGTCACGCCGCTGGCGATGGTGGCATAGCCGCTGCCGGCAGTGGTCGAACGCAGCAGATTGTAGCTCGTCGCCCCCGCCACCGTCGGCCAGCTTAATTGCACCGCGTGGTTGGCCGCGTAGGCCGTCACGCCCGCCGGGGCCGGCGGCACATAGCCCGTCAGCTCCAACCGCACGTAATCGTACATGAAATGATGGGTAAAGTCCGAACCGCCGGCCTGGCGAAAGCTGAAGTTGATGGTGTTCGTGCCGGCCTGCAGCAAGCTGCCCGCAAACGTCAGCCGTTCATCGGAATAGCCCCCGTGGTTCTCCTCCCGGATATTCGAGTCACTGATGTTATTGTTGGGATACCACCCGGTCGTGGGCAGGGAAGTGTTGGGCGTGCCCGTGGCGTTGCCGCCGCTTAACAGCGTCCCGTTGACCGTCACATAAATCGGGCTGGTGTCATCCGAGGCAATGCCCATCAGCACCGAGGCCGTGGCGCCGCTGGCCGGCGCGGCAGCCAGATTAAACGTGACGGTGGAACTGGAAACCGTATTGTTGCCCACACCGTCCGGGTAAACGGATTGCACGAAATTCCAGTCCGTGTTCCAGCGGCTCTGGCCCACCACATAGTTCAAGCCATTCGGAAAATCGAAAGGAAAATCCAGGAATTTCGTCCATACCGGACTCGGCGCGGTCGGGCTGGGGCCAACGTCACCCACCCAATAGTCATCCCCGTGCCGGAATTTGTCGCCCTTGCGCGTCTGACAGCCGATTTGAAACACCGTCGGCCCCACCCGCGCCGGCGTCCACGTCACCGTCCCCAGACTGCTCGTCGCCCCACCCGCCACCACCACCGTGAATGGGGATGAGGGCAATGCATAGATAATTCCGGGGTTGCCGCCGTTTTGGTTCTTGGACATGAACATCCCCGAAGCGCCGGGGCCGAACGCATACAAAGTATAGTTATTGCCCGCAATCACATTGGAAATCACGAAATTGCCGTTGGCGTCCGTTTTGGTCCAAAACTCGTACGGCTTGCTCCATAACTGGAAATCATAAACATTGTTCCCCGTGTAAGCGGGCTGTTGTTCGACGCCCACCCACAGATTGGAGGCTGAGGCGTTCGGATTGAAGGCGTCATTGATGACAATCTGGCCGGTGACCGTCCCGCGCTGCGCCGCCGAAGCATAGCTGGGGTTGTTCAGCCAGCTATAGGGCCAGGCCGACCCCTCCGCCGCCGCCTGCGCCTTCGCATCCGCCCACAGCGCCTGCGAGGTCTGCACCGGGTCCGTCAGCGAATTAGCGACATTGTTGACATAAATAAAGTAAGGCCCCGAAACCCGCGTCCAGACTTCGCCCCCGGTAAAGCCACTGTCATTGCCGAAGTAATAGTGGCCGCCATTGATCATGTTCACCATCGGCGCGTCGTTCAAATCCGGCTTCATCGGGCCGCCGTTGTAAAACTCCCAGCTGGACAACACGTGCCAGATGCCCACGTTTTGCCCCGTCACGCCATAGGCGGAATCGCTCACGCTGCTCCAGCCCCAGACCTTTTCGGCGCTGAAATCCGCGCTCCATTTGTATTTGTCATCGTAAGTGCCCTGCAAGGGGCCGGACGTGCAAAGCGAATCCTCCACCGGCGAATAAAACGCGCCCGTATAACTGGCGTTGATGCCGATTTCGCGTTGCACCTGGTCATTCACGCTCATCCAATTGAAATACGGCGCGATGTAAATATTGTCCCGCTCCTCGCCTGTCCCCATCGCCGGATCCTGCGCCCGGTGACTGAAGATCGGCGTGGCATAAAATCCCGGCGACCCCCGCAACATGGAGAAATGAATGTCCACCACGCCGTTCGAGGCCGAGGTGCAGAGCAAATCGATTTCCGCATAACTGCCGGTGTTGGTCACCAGCGAATAAGCCCATGAACTGCCGCCCCAGCCGCCCAACTCCCAGTATAACTCGCCGCCATTTTTCCCGCCGGCGAGCAAGTTTTGCGTCTGGGTGCCGCTGCCATTGTTGTAGGTGTAATTGATCTGGTTCACCACGGCTCCGGACTTCGTCACGACAATCGAAACCACGCCATTGGCCATGGTCACCGTGCCGTTGCCGTTGTCCGTCACCGTCACGTTGGCCCCGGTTCCGGTGCCGCCACCGGGAATGTTGGCCTGAACCAGGATGGTTGAAAGCAGCAAAAGGCTGCACGATACAAGCGCGCGCATGGCGCATATAGGGGATTTCATGGGGTTCGGTAATGACCTTAGCATAATTCCCAAAGTTGTCACCATCACCAATTCTGGCGACGGCAGGACCCCATTCGCTTCGTTCTCCTCGGTCAAAAATACTTCATGTTAATTTGTCTAATTTGTGGATACCCGCATGTTTTTATCTGTATCCATCGGTGGGCAAAACCGATTATGCTCTCCGGGTGATCGGATCGCCATGAAGTCAGCCGCCTCCCCAGTGACCTCTCCGCGCCCGGAAAAATTATTCCGGCGGGCGGTGCTGGCCACCATGATCGCCGGGGCCTGCACGTTTCTGAACGTCTATTGCACGCAGCCGCTGCTGCCGTATTTTCAAAAGGTTTTTCACGCCACCGAATTTGCCGTCAGTCTCACGGTCGGTGCGGTCACGCTGGCCGTCGCGCTCACCGCCCCGTTTGTCGGCGTGTTTGCGGAAACCCGCGGTCGAAAAAAAGTCATCGTGCCGGCCCTCTTCGGCATGGCCGCGACGACCCTGCTCACGGCCACCGCCGCCACCCTGCCGGCTTTGATCTTCTGGCGGTTCATGCAGGGACTGTGTGTCCCCGGCGTCATTGCCGTGATCATCGCCTACATCAACGAGGAGTTTCCCGGGCGCGCGGGCACCGTCATGGCGGCCTACGTCAGCGGCACGGTGTTCGGCGGATTTTGCGGCCGTTTTTTGTCGGGCCTGCTGGCCAGCCATGCCAATTGGCGCGTCGCCTTTGTGATGCTTGGCGTCCTGAACCTGCTCGGAGCCTTCGCCGTGCGGCAATGGCTGCCGCTCGCCGTGAACTTCGTCCCGGCCAGACATGTGCTTCGTTCCCTGGGCGACACCTGGGGGCACCTGCAAAACCCGCGCCTCCTCGCCGTGTGCGGGATGGGGTTCACGATTTTATTCTCGTTGGTCGGGGCCTTCACCTATGCCAACTTTCACCTCGCGCAACCGCCGTTCAATCTGACGCCCGCAGGTCTGGGGGCCGTCTTTTTTGTCTATCTGCTCGGCTGCGTCGTTACGCCGTTGGCGGGCCGGTTTCTCGATCGCTGCGGTTTCCGCCGCACCGCGTTGTTGTCCGTGGGGACCACCTTGGCCGGTCTGGCGCTGATGCTGGCCTCCTCCCTGGCGCTGATGATTGCGGGGTTGGCCTTGTTTTCCAGCGGCATTTTCATATCGCAATCGGCGGCGACCGTG